>Ga0068855_100000725_pt1 | contig 40543 bp, 22 predicted proteins | sample KBSCornC52_FD_66592 | JGI IMG/M metagenome (GOLD analysis project Ga0068855, IMG submission 66592) | Corn rhizosphere microbial communities from Kellogg Biological Station, Michigan, USA - KBS Corn C5-2 | ecosystem: Host-associated > Plants > Roots > Rhizosphere > Soil ...
ACCTCACCCTCGGCACCAGCACCTCGACCGCGAGTGCCGATTGGGATCTTTCTACCTTCCGTTACGGTCCGAACCAAGTTCCCGGGGTGCTCACCATGCGGGCGGCTGGCAATCTCGTCTTCTTCAATGCACTGAGCGATGGTTTCACCGCGGTCAACTCGGGCGACCCGCTTTACCAATATGGCCTCATGGCCTACAACCCAGCGCTGCCCGCCAATGCCCAGTCCTGGTCCTATCGCCTGACGGCCGGCGCGGACCTCTCTGCCGCCAACTATCAATCCGTTCAACCGCTCTCGCAGTTGATCGCCGAGACGGGTTCGGCAACGTACGCCCAGTTGCAACTCAACCAGGGACAAACCAACGCCGGTGAACTGGGAGGCGCGGTCGGCTCCGTGCTCCTCGGCAAGAATTATCAAAAGAACTCGTTCGCGACAGGCGCCGTCGATATCGCGACAGAGGTCGCCACGCACTATCAAGTCATCCGTACCGGAACCGGCGACATTACTATTTCCGCCGGTGCAGACGTGCAGTTTCTGAACGAGTTGGCCACAATTTATACGGCCGGCGCGAAAGTACAAAACCCGACCGTCCTGCCCGGGGGCACGTTCCAGATGCCGAACATCGATGCCAACGCCTTCAGCATGGACGATTTGGGAGGGGTCGTTCTGCAAAACACCCCAAGTCCGATCCAATACAGCTTTGCCGGCGGAAACGTAACGATCAGTGCGCAACAAGACATTATCCATCTCACCCGGATCGGCACCAACCTGAATACCGCCCTGTCGATCGACTCTTCCAAGGAGTTGCCGGTAAATTGGCTCTATCGGCGAGGTTATGTCGATCCCCTGACCGGCCAGTTTGGAATGGCACCCACGGGCGACATTGCCTCGACGACCTGGTGGGTCGATTTCACCAATTATTTCGAAGGTGTCGGAGCGCTCGGCGGAGGGAATGTCACGCTGAATGCGGGGCGGGATGTTTACAACGTGGACGGATTGGTGCCCACGAACGCCCGTATGCCGATTGGGATACCCGACGCGAGCAACATGGTCGAACTGGGCGGCGGCGATCTTTCTGTCACCGCCGGCCGGGATATCAATGGAGGAGTCTACTACGTGGAACGAGGCACGGGTTCACTTTTCGCAGGCCGGAGCATCCTGACCAACGCATCGCGCTCGCCCTCCACCCAAAATTACCCATCCAAGGCTAACTATGATCCTTCGCAGGTCTGGTTGCCGACCACCCTTTTCCTCGGCAAAGGAGGATTCAATGTTTTTGCCCGCAACGACTTGACCTTGGGCCCTGTCGCCAATCCTTTCCTCCTGCCACAAGGCTTCAACAATCTCTACACCAACAAGACCTACTTCTCGACATACGCTACCGACGACTATGTGAATGCCACTTCCCTGGGAGGTTCCATCACCTTGGCGGAGGGAGCGACGGAACCGACCAACCCCAGTACCGTCAGCCCGTTGCTTTATCTTTGGTTCAAGAACGTCCTCGCGCAGAACCAAAACAGTTCCGGCGCGATCATTACAACCAGCGTCGCCAATTTCCAATCATGGCTCTGGCTCGACGAGAACTCGGCCCGGCCATTTATTACCGCAGCCAGCCTGCTTCCCCCCACTTTGCGGGCGACGGCCTTCTCCGGAAATATCAATTTGCAGGGCAATCTTACACTATCCCCTTCCCCGACGGGCACGATCGACCTGCTCGCCGCAGGCGCGATCAATGGCCTGCAGCCAAACGGTGTGGTCACCGCTGTAGTGGGCGGCAAGAGCACCAGCGTCAAGACTTGGAGCGCCAGTACGATCGATGTTTCCGACGCCAATCCCGCAAACATCTATAGTATTACCACGCCGCTCGCCTTCCAGGCAGCCATGGGGACGACCACGCAGACAATTCTGATCGATACCGACGTTAGCAATAACGGATTTCTCAGCACCTTCAACAGTCTGCTCACGGAATCCGGCAAGACGACTAGTTCTACGACCACCAAACAGGCCCTGCACGACTCTTCCGTGCTCCACGCCACGGACCCCGACCCCATTCATATCTACAGCGGAACGGGCGATATCTCCGATATCACGCTCTTCTCGCCGAAGGCCACGGAAGTTCTCGCCGGGCGCGATTTAACCGATATTGCGTTTTATCTGCAGAACATCCAGAATACCGATGTCAGCGTCGTTTCCGCGGGGCGCGACATCATCGCTTACGATGCCAACTCTTTGCTCCGCACCACCGCGACTTCCGCTGGGAATACCTTGCCGACTTCAGTGATCCCGTTGGCTGGAGATATCCAGATCGGCGGTCCAGGAACCCTCGAACTGCTCGCCGGACGCAACTTGGATCTGGGCAATGCGCCAAGCAATGCCGGACGAATCCCCGACGGCACTTCCTTGGGGGCGACCAGCATCGGCAATGGCCGCAATCCGTATCTGCCCTTCACGGGCGCCGATCTGATTGTCGCGGCCGGGATCGGCGGCCCAGGTGACCTGAGCAATAATCCCAATCTGGATGTCACCACCTTTGTCTCCGAGTTTCTCAAGCCCGGCGGCAGCGGCAGCTCCAATTATCTGGCCGAACTCGGACTCAAGAGTTCCGACATCAGTACTCTGCCGCCTGAACAGCAGGCGTCCCTCGCCGTCCAGGTCTTCTTCCTCGTTTTGCGTGACGCCGGGCGCGCCCATACCGCCGCCGGCACCGGTGGCTATCCGACTGGCTTTGCGGCGATCAGCAAGTTCTTCACCTCACCCCAATCGCTCGGGAACATCTCCCTTACTTCCCGGGAATTCAAAACATCCAACGGAGGGAACATTGAAATGCTGGCGCCCAGTGGCAATATCATGGTTGGCTTCAATGTCATCGGCGCTCAACCGCTCGACCAAGGCGTCATCACCGAAGACGGCGGTAACATCAATATCTTTGCCAACGGAGATATTTCGCTCGGCACATCGCGTATCTTCACTTTGCGCGGGGGCAATATCATCATCTGGTCGTCGAACGGCAGCATCGCAGCCGGTTCCGCTTCCAAGACCGTCAAATCGGCTCCGCCCACGCGCGTTTTGCTCGATCCCCAGAGTGCCGACGTGAAGACCGACCTGGCCGGTCTGGCCACCGGCGGTGGTATCGGCGTTTTGGCCACGGTGGCAGACGTGCCGCCAGGCAATGTCGACCTGGTTGCTCCCAATGGTGCGGTGGATGCGGGCGACGCGGGCATTCGCGCCAGCGGGAATCTCAACATCGCCGCCACCAAGGTCTTGAATGCGGATAACATCCAGGTATCCGGCACCACTACCGGCGCTCCTTCCGTCGTCCCGCCGGCGGCACCCAACATCGGTGGTCTCACTTCCGCCAGCCAGAGTCAGGCCTCCACATCCCAAGCCGCCGAGGACGCCGCCAAACGCAATCAGCAGCCGACGACAGAGCAGAACGTCCCCGATTCCATGATTACCGTCGAGGTCGTCGGCTATGGCGGCGGTGAAGGAGCTTCCTCGCCAGATTCGGGGGATAACAACCAGTGAGTCCTAAAATATTTCCAGCTTCTCCGATCCCTTTCTATGCGTCATCCCAGTCTTGCCCCATTCGTGGTTACTCCGGCCCTCTGTCTGCTGCTGGCCGCATGCAAACCCAATGCGACCACCGCGAACGAACAGGCGGCCCCAAACGTGAGCGCCAGCTCGAGCGAAAAAACTCCCGCGGAAAAAGCGGAGCAAAAGGAATTCGCCAATTGGAGTGAAAAAGCGAAACAGAATGATCCGGAGGCGTTTTTACAGGTCGGCAGAGGTTATCTCCAAGGCAGAGGCGTCGCTAACGACAACGCCAAAGCCGCGGAGTATTTCCGCAAGGCGGCGGAGTTGGGAAATTGGAAAGCACAGAATAACCTCGGACTTCTCTACGCCGACGGCCGGGGCGTCGACAAAAGCATCGATGAAGCGACGAAATGGCTGCGGAAAGCGGCGGAAAGTGGCGCCGTGGACGCCCAGGTCAATTTCGCATCCATGCTCACCGACGGGCACGAGTTGCATCAGGATTTCGAGGAAGCCACCCAATGGTTCGAAAAGGCGGCCGAGCAAAATTCCCTCGAGGCTCAGCGTCAATTAGGCCGTTTTTATTACTTCGGGGACCATGGGCTCCCGCTTGACTACGAACTGGCGTCGAAATGGCTGACAAAGGCCGCCGAACAGGGCGATCCCTGGTCGCAAAACACGCTGGGGGCGATGAATGAGCACGCTCAGGGAATGAAAAAAGATCTCAAACAAGCTGCCGATTGGTACCGCAAAGCGGCCGAGCAAGGCGATGCGAAAGGGCAGAGTAACCTGGGGCGCTTGTTGGCCCATAACTACGGCCTGCCGGAGGACAAAGTCGAAGCCTACAAATGGCTGGCCCTGAGTTCCGAGCAAGGTGAAGTCACCGCCCAAAACTCTTTTGTGGAATTCAAACGCAGTCTGAATTCCATCGAACTGGCAGAGGCCCAGCGCCGGGTCGAGGAGTTCAAGCAGCGTCGCTCCATCCAAGCGGTCAACGAGTGATCCTCAATAGGCTTGCAGAGCGATTTAAATAAAACCGCGGTTACCGCAGGAGATGGCGTGGGTAGGGGCGACTGGGCTCCGTCGTCCGTGATGGGTAGACGTGAATCGCAAGTGCAGCGCGGCGCACCGAGGCCAGCGCGCCCCGTGACAACACTGCCTTCCGACCACACTTTTATCTAGACCGCTCTAACGAGGCTTTTGATTGTGTTGCTCCAACTGGAGATAGGTTTCTCCGAGCTGCACCTTTAAGCGCTCATCGGCATCGTCTTGAGCCTCCTGCCAGAGCTGATGATAAGCTGGGTCGGTGGGGGCCAGCTTCGAAGCACTCATCCTTTTGGCAAAGTCATCGCTGGCTTGCGCCACAGCCGCTTGCTGCGCATCGGTCAGCCCCAATGCCGGATCTGGTTCCGCGAAGGCCACGGGCACTCTAATCGCGGTGTCTGGTGAGACGCTGCCCGCCGGGATACCTCCTCCCACTGGGTTATTTCCCGCCGCCGGCCTGACGCTGGCCGATGGAATGGTGTTCGTCGTCAGGATAGCACTGCCACGCACGATCGAGGACAACCGATTGACGGCGTCATTTTGTTCATCCCACAACCGCGCCACGGCCGTCTCCATGGCTATCTTGTCCATAAGGCCTTGCTGGTACTGCGACCTGAAACCCTGCCTCTTTCCGTCATAGACGCGCGCAATGGCCGCAGTGAGGATCTCGCGAATGGTATTTTCTGGACAGCCAATGGCCCGCAGATTGCCGGCATAGGTTGCGTTGTCGCTCGAAACCAAATCGTTCCAGCGCAAAGCGCGTAGTGCCATTTCGGGCACCGCCTCCACGGTGGGCGCCACGTTGACGGTGCTTTCCTTAGTGAACTTCGGCGCCGCCAGCAAAGCCGGCACCGTCCGATGCTGCCCCTGAAACAGCAGCACACCACCGAGTGTTAGCGCGATAGCATTGAAGGACAAAGAACAGGCAAGAATCGATTTCGTTTTCATTGGTCGACGGAAAGAGCGCGCCGCGAATACCACAAACAACAGGCCTCAGCGACGGCGAATCGCCAGGCACTCTAAAGAAAAGAACCGGTGGAGACGGCGAGCGCCTCCACCGGTGTAGAAACCTTAAGCCAACTCTTTCGAGAAGGAGTTCGGGAATCCGTGAATTAGAACGTGAACTTCGGCTTGATGAAGAGCCCGTCGCCGGAGCGCTTGACCTTCATGTTCGAGTCGTCCTGAAGACCCGAACCGCTGATGTTGGCGTTCGTGGAGTTCCAGCCCTGGATCGTGCTGACCATCGTCGTTTCGATGTCGGTAGCAGCCTCGGTGCCGGCCGCGCCGCCCGCCGGGGCGAGGTCGCCGCGATCCAGGACGTGCTCGTAGGACCAGAAGCTGTACTGACCCTGCTGAATCGCCGTGTTGGAGTACTGAACGCCACCGTAGGTCAACTCAACCGCACCCGTAAGGTTGGTGGAGCTACCTTCGACGGACGAGGCGTCGCCGATACCGAGATAGGTGATGTAGTAAGCACCCGTGCAACCGGCATTCTGACCGGTCAAGCCGCTCGTGGGCAGCGTGGCCTGAAGGAAGGCGCGGAGGTTACCACCGCTCGCTTCACCGCTGTTGCCAACCGAACCGGTGCCGAGAAGACCGTAGATCGTCTCGACCGGATAGAGGGACTGCGACGTCACCGCACCACCGGAGACGGTGGGGTGATACTGCTTGACGACGTTGGTGAGGCCGTAGAGACCGTCGGCGAACGTCGTGATACGCGTGCCGGAGTCAGGGTTACGACCGGTCGCGAAGATTTCCACGTGCTGGTCAGCCGAATTGCCCGAGAGGAAGGACAGCGGAGCCGCGCCCGTGCTGAACAACTGCTTGATGAAGCTCGGCGTCACGTTGTAGCTGGAGGGCAACGTCGTGGCCGTAGCGACGCCGGTTCCGCGCGGGAAATTTTTGCTCGCCATCCACTTGAAGGTGACGATACCGACGATCGAATCATTGCCTGAAAGATCGGTATAGCCAGCGTTCGTGTTGAACGGCGTGCTGGACTGGTAAACGTCGCTGAACGCGAAGTCCGGAATGGTCTTCGCGTAGCCGGCGTGAGGCGTGGTTCCCGCCGAGTCGTCATAGGCGCTCGGGTTGTTGTGACCCGTTGAACCGTCCGGCAGGAACGGAATCGCGGTGGAGGTGGCGACGATGCCGACACCCGACGCCGAACCGGTGAAGGTGGCGCAAACCGTCACGGGATTGCTCGTGACCGGATCGGTGCCACCCTCCCAGATGTAGGTGGTCTTGCCCGTGCCCGAGATGTTCGTGTCATCACCGGTGGGGCCGGCGAGGCCGACTGCGGCGCTGATGGCGTTGATGGCGGCCGTACGGAATGCCGTCGAACCGGTGACGTAGACGTGATCAGTGGCGAAAGCCGCCTGACCGAGAGCGGTGGCGAGGAAGCCTGCGACCGCGATGGTTTTCAAGGATTTCATTTACTAGGTTTGGTTGATTAGGGTTTGGTGATTGATGAATTATATGAGGCGCCCAACGAGTTAGGCGACCGCCACGCGGCGGCGGCGGATGAGTCCCATGAGCGCGGCACCGCCGGCGAGGGCGACGAGCGTGGAAGGTTCCGGCACTGCTCCGGCGCTGGTGTAGGTGATGGTGCCCGTGTTGCTGATCACGAAGCGGCCTTGATAGACCGGGTTCTGCGTGCCAGGCGTGGCGTCGTCCGGAGCGATCGTGAACAGATCGAGCGCGTGACCGGCGGTGGTCGAACCGTTGATCGCGGATTCGAACGCCGCATATTCGCCGAAGGACGGCGACTGCGAGAAGGCTGCCCAGGAAGCCGTGTCGCTGGTCTGCTGGAACGTGCCAACAGCGCTGTTCCCGGTGGCGGTGCCACTCGTGTAATCGATCCGCATCGACTGCTCGTTGCCGAGATAGCTGGACTGATTACCCGTCGAGTCGCGCAGGTAGGTGTTGCCGGTGGCCGTCGGGAAGGTGCCGAAGACCGCTTCCTTCTTGCCGACGTAGAGCGTAGCGAGAGGATCGCCCGACTCTTCAGCACCGATCACGCCCCAGTTCGTCTTGCCACCCGTCTGCCAGGTGCTGCCGAAGATGGCCGAGAGGTCGCTGTTGGTATCACCAATGCTCAAGGTGAAGCTCGAGCCGTCGTTCTTCGTATAGAGTGAGGCTTGACCGATATCCACCAGGTAATCCTGGGTGATGCCGGCTGCGGTATTACGGAATCCGATGAACAGGTCACCAGGTGTGTAGCTCAGGTCCGCGTGGGCGGACTGCGCAGCGACACCCGCGCCAACAATGGCGAGAAGGGCCGCTAAGTTGATTTTTTTCATTTGGTTTAGTGGATTGGTTGAGTGCGCCCCGGCTGGAAGAGATTGATTAAATCACCCTCAAGGACCCAATCGAACGCAACGTGAGAAGATCAAAAGCGCCGCACATGGAGCAACGTTTCTACTGTAACTTTTAGGTCACGGGAATGTTACGAAATCCCCGCATTCAGCCCTCGGGAACACCCCGGAGATCATTCGCGAAATAATCCTATAACAAGCTCATAAAAAGCTCATTATTAATGTGTTACATAAATAGCTTGAGAAATCAAAATAACTTAATGTGACATTCATGTGACGCCGCCTCGGCACTTTGCCTCCGCACGTGCAATAACATACCTCGCGCCATCGTCAGAAAGCGACGCTCTCACCGTCTCGGAAACGATTTCTCAAGCGTCTCCACCGTTTGGCGAATGGCTGTCGCCCCGCCTTCTATTATTACTTTAAGTCGAATCTGGTCCTGCCCACGTGGCCAGCCTTGTCCACCTCAACCCGTGCGAGATCGGCTCGGATTTCCTGGCAAAGCTTTTGAGCGTGAATCACGGCTACGCTCGTGGGAGAGAGAACCCCTTGCAATCCGTTTTGCGCTCGCGTCGCATAAGTCAGAGCTTCTTCGAATTGGCCCCGCCCGCCCAACACGCGCGCGAGATTGTAGCATGTCATCAGGACGCTGACCTCATTCAGCCCCAAAAGACGCTCGCGAATCCCCAGGACCTGTTTCAATTCCTTTTCCGCCGCTGCATAGTCCTGATGCTCTCCCTCGGCGAGAGCCAGGTTGGATCGATTGAGCAGTGTCTCGGGATGCTCCGCGCCCAACACTCGCTCGAAAATCGGTTCCGCCTTCTGAAATTGCTCAATGGCCCCGGCAAAATCTTTCATATCGCTGAGCGCATCGCCAAGCATATGCCGCACACGTCCGGTCTCAATATCGTCTGGACCGAGAAGACGCTCGCGGCTCTCCAGAACCTGCCCGTATTCCTTCACCGCTTCGTGTGGCCGGCCCAAATCGTCCAGAAAACGGGCCAGGACGGTTTGACACTTCAAGGTCTCGTCATGATCCGGTCCGCGCCGCCGCATCGAGATGGCCAGGAGCGAGCGGATTTCTTCCTCGGCCTTGATCGAGCCGCCGGTCTTTCCTCTGGCGACGGCGAGTTCGAGCCGGTCGGAAAGCGTCTGCGGATCCTCAGCCCCGCGGGCCTGCACGTCCGCCCGAACGACGGCCTCATACTCGTTTTTCGCCTCGGCAAATTTGCCCTCCCCCATCGCCTTGCGCGCGTGCTCCAGACCGGGGTTGTCGCCAGTCGGCGCCACCGCGGCAGGCTGACCTGCTGGATCTTCCGCGGCCTTCGCGCTCCCCATCATCGCCGTGCCGGACAGAATGGAAACAAGCAGGAAGGATCGATGGAGACGCACGGCAGCCATGTGCCTAGCGGCACTGCTGGAAGTAGACAAGTGACGATCAGGTGACGAAAAGTCACCGTCGTAGCAGAACATGACTTCTGCAAAATACGACGGTCTATATTACAACGCGGCAGGCACTATTTACGAACTCTCTCGTTCCTAATTCGGATCGGTGATCTGCAGCCGAACGAAACCGAAGGGTTTGCCGTTTTGTGCGGCGGGAGCGGGCACGGTCACCGCCTGGATTTCGCCGTCGTCGGCCGTCACCGTGGGCGTGGCGTTGTTCGTCACCCAATTTTGCAGATCGTTGCTGAACTGCACGGTGTAGACCAAACCCACGGCCAGATAATCGTCGCGCCGGCCGAAAAGCACGGAATACTGAGTGTTCACGCCACTGCCGGTGACAATGACGCTCAATCCGCCCCGGCGAACAATCGTTCCACCGGAAACGCTGAGCGGACTGTCGTCCGCCGCGGCGGGGTTCATGCCGAAAGCCCACTCGACAAGATTCGCCACCCCGTCTCCATCGAAGTCAGCCAGGGGACCATTGAGCGTTCCCGTTACGCCATGGCTGGCGGCCCACACGGAGTAGCTCGCGTAGACATCCAACGTGACCGTCGCCGGTGCACTCGTAAGATTGAACTCATTGGTGCAGGTAAAGGTGAAACTGTCCGGCCCAACAAAACCATTCACCGGCGTGTAGGTGAGATTCGGCGCCGTGCCGGAAAGTGTGCCGTGCTGCGGCTGGGTGGTGATGTTGAACGTGAGCGGTTGCACAGGGCTGTTGGTGTCGGTGCCGGCCAGGGTGACAGCAGTGGCCGTATTCAACGCTACGAGCATCTTTTGCGACGTCGCCGTCGGGACGATGCCATTGGTCGAGCCGAGGATCTTGACGTCATCGATATTCCAACCGGAATAAGCCAGCGCGCCGCTCGCGATCTGGTAACCCCACCGCACATAGACTGTCGATTGGTTGTCCGCGACGCTGGAAATATCGTACTGCACCGTTTGCCAGGAAGAATCGGTGACCGCCGATGTGCCGTTGTTCCAGACATTGGTCCAATTGGTTCCGTCCTTGGAGACATCGACGGTGGCAAAGGCCTTGGGCTGCACATCGGTGTTGAGCCAGCGCGCAAAACGCAGTCGCGTGGCCGCATTCCCCGTCAGGTTGAATGGCCCCGCGGTGAGATAAAACGGGCCTCCCGGGGTGAGGGAGTAATCGCCGGAGAGATTGACCCCGAAAACTTTCGTTCCGGTGACTCCACTCGTCGGATCGTGAGTTCCATTGGCTCCGCCGCCACCCGTCGGCGTACCCCAGGCCCATTCGCCCTGACGCGTCCAGCCGGGGTCGGAATCGATGGTGTTTGTATAGGTGGCCTGGTCTACGATGAGCAGCGCGCTGCTCGTGGTGTTACCGACCTCATTCGTCGTATTGGTAAATGTAATCGTGTCATTGTAGGCGCCAGCCGCGAGCGAGTTGGCGGCTGTATTGACGGTGACCGTCACGCTCGTGCTGGCATTGGGCTGGATGGTCCCGCTGGTCGGTGAAATCGTCAGCCAGCTCGACGTCTTGGTGGCCAACCACGACATCACCCCGGTCCCGGTATTTTGCACGCTGAACGTCGTGCTCGCGGGAACAAAGGGGCCTCCCGCCGGACCGGCGGAATTCACGGCATTACCGCTCACCACCATCGCCGGAGAGCCATTCACGGTCAGCGATGCGGCAATCGCCGTATTGCCATCACCCGACGTCGTATTCGAAAAGAGCAGGTTGTCGGTATAGCTGCCGATCGGCTCGCCGTTGGCCACGGAAGTATTGATCGCCGCCGTCACCGTGGTGCTCGCGCCGGCCACGAGCGAACCGCTGGGCGGCGAGAGGGTGAGCCAGCTGGCCGCTTTTTTCGCGGTCCAGCTCAAGGTGAAATTCCCGGTGTTTTTCAGCGTGTAGATCTTACTGGCGGGCGTGAAGGGTCCGCCGCGCAGGCCGCTCGGGCTGAACGCAATGGTCGGCGTGACCGACAGGAACGCCGACTTATCGTCGAGGACGTCGATGTAAGACAGACCGGTCTGATAACTCGAAGCCGCGGCGGAGATCCCCACCGCTTGCTTGCCGATGAGCCCCGCCTGCTCTGTCGCGGTGATGGCGAAGCTGGCGCTGGTCTGCCCAGCGAGGACGTTGACCGACGAAGGAACCGACAGCAGCGTTGTATTGCTCGCGCTCAAGTTCACCGCAGTGTCCACTGCGGGGGCCACCGGTAAAGTCACCGTGCCGGAAACGGATGTCCCCTCCGTCACTGTCGCCGGCAGACTGACGAGGATCGGCTCCACGCTGAAGGAAGTCGGGTCAGACGGAATGCCGTTGGCAATCACGGTGAGCGAATAGGTGTCCGCCGGCAGACTGGCAGGCAGAGCGAACTCGGTGCTGACCGCCGTGTTACCGGTTTGCACGCTCGTGCGGCTCCAATTATAGGTCCGGGCAAAATAAACCGTGCCTCCGCTCGAGGTCAGGCGAACGATGGGAAAATTGGTGGCGTTCTGGTTGTCGTCGCCATAGGCCGAACCTTCCGAGATGCCGTTGAGTTGCGTGCCGACGAGATGAAATGAACCGTCCGCGTTTTGCGTGATGCTGCTGATCGTGGGCTGGCCCGCCGGCAGCGGCGTCCCGCTGGGCTGATAGTTGTAGAGCTGCGTGCCGAAATTCGAATAGAGGACCGTTCCATCCGGCACCACCAGCATGTTTCCGATGTATGCGGATTGGCTCAACGAAGTCCCCGTGGGCGCGTTGACTTGGGTGAACGTATTGGCCACGTAGTCATACTCGTAGAATGTCGTGGGTGTCGGAAAATGAGTCCCCGAAGTGGGCACCGGCGAAACGGAGCAAAGAATGATCCCGTTGGGCATCATTGCGCCCGGGGCGTCGGGCGCTCCCGAACTATTGGGAATATTCGGGCCGGCGATCCAGCTGCCATTGGTCGTGCTGCCGGAGGGCGTGTAAATGGCCGTGTGGCCGGTCGCGCCGAGGAAAATGCTCTTTCCATTGGGCAACAGAAATCCCGGCCCCGACTCAAGGCCATACGGGTCGTAGATCGACACGGGAACGGTGGCGTCGGTGACCCACTGGTTCAGCGACGGGATATAGCGCTCGGAATTGGTCGTGAGCCGGTCGATAAACAGGATGCTGTCGTCCGGCTGCTTGACCCACATGGATTCATTGTGAATGCCATTGGTCGTCGGTCCTGCAGTCCAGGTGTTGGCGACGGGATCGTAGATAATCGTTTGCTTCAGGCTACCCTGCACCAGGGCGACAATCACGCGGCCATCGGGCAGGATCTCGGAATTCGCGTCGCTGAAAGTGGCGTTGGGCGACGGGCACTCCGTCCAAACATTGGTCAAGGGATTATAGACTTCCGCCGTGGTGTGGCCGGTGCCGTATTCACCGCCGGCGACAAAGACCCGCCCGTCCTTCAGCACTTGGGTCGCGCAATAAAGACGCGTATCGTGCATCGCCGTGATGGTGGTCCACGTGCCCGTGGCATAGTGACCCTGGCTGTCCGGCGTGAGCCGGTACCAGGCGCTGCCATTTTCGTTTTGGGCGATGACCGTGCCATCCGGCAGCAGAACCATCAGCCCGATCGCCCTCGGCGCCTTTTGCGTCAACGGAGTCCATGATCCCGCGACGGCAGAGGTGGCGAGGATCCCCAGCATCGCCAGCGCGAGTCCGCAAACTCGACTCGCACGCCGCCCATTTTGTCGAGGAGCGACCAGGGAAATCGCCGCTCGCAGCGCACAACCGGCCCAAACACAAAATGCATTCATATGTTCGAAAGGGGAGAAACCACGCCACCGTTGACCACCGTCAGATAGAGGGCGCTGGGCGGCACCATACGGACCGCCAACATTCGCGACGACTCAAATTTGCCTGATTTGCATCGCGATCTTTGGGCGCCCAACGGACTTAGTGCGGCGGCGGTTGAATCACCTGGACCCGCCGGCGAACTTGTGGGCTGGCTGAAGGCGGAGCCGGTTGTCCGATAGGGAGTTGTCCCGGAATCGCCTTCGGCATTGAAGGCAGGTTGTTCATCGGGCGCGGCCCGCCGTTGGCCATCGGCTGTCCCGGAATCGGCGATGTGCCGGGATGCGGCGCCGGCGTGGCCTTCATTTCCGCTTCGTTGAATTCCAGCTTGGCCGTCTCCGTCCCCTTGCGCAGGGTGACGGTACTCTTCCCGACGGATTCCGACCACGTGACGCTCGCCAGGGCGACCCCCGACACGGTGTCATTCTTCCCGAAAAGCGAAAACTGCGTGCTCAGGTCGCGACTTTTAATCGTCACAAAATCCTCGTCGCCCACGCGGGCAATTCCACTGACAAACCAATTCGCGGCAAAAGATGCCGTCGGAGCCGGCGGCGGGGTCTCGACCGTGGCTACTGCAAACGGAGAATGCGCGCGGACCGCATCGTAGCGGCTCTTGGGGAATGCCGTGGGAATCGGCGTTTCGCCCCTGCTCTGCGCGCCCGCGAAAATGAGCACAGCGCCGAAAAGAAGCCGGAAGAACCGCGACGGGGCGATATTGATGGAGCGCAGACCGGCGGGCGATTGGGAGATGACCACGCACCTACCTAGCGTCGGTGCCAGCCACTTTCAAGCGGCCGTTCGCTTCACTCTCTCCACGAGAGGATCTGCGGCTTGGCCCCGCCCTTGCGCACCACGGCTTCCACCTTGCGCGTGATGTCACCGCTATGGCCGATGCTCTGGATGTTCATCGTCGGATCCTGATACGAGACCAACGGGCGGAGCACTTCAAACTGGCTCGCGGTCAGCCCCAGCGCTCCGGCAATCGCATCGATACTCGGAAAAATGACATCGTCCTCGGTGCCATCTTTACCGTCCCGGCCGGCGCGCAGCTTGAGAAACTGCTGGATGCGCGCATCGCTCAGCCCAGGGATCAACGCCAGCACCGGCGCATCCGCCGAAGCCAGGTCGATGGGACCGAGGCTGTAAATCGTCAAGTCATCCCGCCAGCCCGGTTGGCTGACAAGTGGGCCGGTGCCGCGCACTCGCAATAACTCATCCACGCTCAAGAGCTCCCGATTGGCCGGGTGATAGTCGCCATCGTCTTCGGCGCCATTGAGCCGCTTGACATTATCGGCATCGACATAGTCGAGCAGGCAATCCATGAACGTCTCGATCTGATGCAATTCCAGCCCCCGGCGCTGGAGATACTGCTTCATGATCTCGAGCTTCATCGGCTCCTCTCCTCGTAACAGCCAGTTGATATTCAGTTTGCCGCCTTCGCCTCGCACTCGCACCTCATAGCCCACGCCGGGATAGATTTCTTCCGGAGGCAAAGGCGTCATCCGCGTGACTTGCGGGTGCATTGCCAGGGTCATCCCCGAATGCGCCATGGCGCGCGCTTCGACCGTCCGGTTGTCCACCGCATGGGCCAGGATCCCCTGCTGAACCCACATTACCCAGGTGATCGTCGCCGCGGAAAGCAACAGCAGCGCCCACAACACGATGATCAAGGCGGAGGCTCGGGAAGGTGACGCCGCTTTCATGGAGTCAATTGTGAGGAAGGCACGCTCAGCACCGCCTCGACAGGAGCGTCGTCTTTATGTTTCTGCAACCGCAGTCGCACCAAGGACGGCCGGCGCGATCCATCCGTCCATTGGTCGACCCACGAGTTGGTCACCGAGTCGTAGTAGCGGATTTCCAAGGCGGCCATCGGGCCGATGAGCGGTTGCCAATCGTAGCGATCGGTTCCCGAGCCACGGGTCAACTCCACCGAAGATTTGTTGGCTGCCGAGGGCCGGCGCCGAAGCCCGAGTTCCGTCTCGGAGGATTTCGCATCCACCGGCTGGACGGTGAGGGTGACCTGATATTCACCCTGGGCCGCCGTGGTCAACAGTCCGGAGCCCGGGCCACACATCCACGTCATTTCATCATTCGAAAGGCCGTGGAATTTATACGCTTTGCCGAGGAGCGCATCGGGCTCGAGCGCAGGGAGCGAACTCAATTGGCCCTGCACGAGGTTGATCACCGCTTCCATCGACTCACGCTCATCCCCCATCTCCGTCGAGGCCTGCATAATGAGGAGATGCGTGCTCACGAACCGATAAATCGTAAAGACGATCATCGAAACGATCATCATCGCGATGATCGTTTCGAGAAGGGTGAACGCGGAGCGTGCTCTAAGGCTGCTGCGGCAAGACATAGAACGTGAGAGAACGGGTTTCCTTGTCGCCATCGCTCAGCCAATCGACCGTCAGGGTGACCGAGAAAAGGTTCGCCAGCTCCTGGCCATGCTCGTCGGTCTGGTGCAATTGCGTCCGTTTCTGGGTCAAGGTGAGCCCCGTCGCCACGCCCCCCAGTTTTTCGTGCGAATCCTTCGAGGGAATGGCCCCGGCCTCGATCTCGGCGAAACGATTCTGCAGGACGCGACGCGCCCGGGCCTCTTCATTCATGATCCGCTCGACGCGCAGACCTTTCGAAACGCTTTGGCCCAGCGCCAGTACGCCGATGGCAAAGATCGCCACGGCCAGAAGCGCCTCCAACAGCATGAAGCCCCGACGGGAGCCGCCCGCGAACCTCGTGGTCTGGTGTTTCATAACGCTTCGGACCGGATAAATATGCCGCGCGAGGTCAACGCGCTAAAGCTCACCCGCCAGTGTCCCGAGGGCCCTTTGTAACTGACAATCGCCGGCTCACAGACCCCACTCGGCCAGAACGTCCATTCCGCCGCCGGCTTTTTCGTGAGCGCCGCCGGCCGCTCCAAATCGAATACCTCATCCTTGTCGAAACCCATCTGATCCACGACCACGGGTTCACCGTGGGCATCCCGCTCGACCCCGATCAAGGCAATGCCATGGCGCTGCCAGACCAGCGTATAAGGCTGCTGCTCCCGCAGGCTGTGCGCCCGCGCGTTGTCCGCAAACTTCTGAAACCGTTCATAAGACTCATGCAGGCGCTGCTCGGCCAGCAGGCCCGCCACGCTCGGCACGGCCAGCAGCATCAGCACCGCCCCGATCGTCAGGGTGAGGCAAATTTCCAGCAGCGTAAAAGCAGTCCGGGGCGAGGACATGGCCGTCACACTAGCCGCGAATCGCCCCCTGGAAAACGGCAATCGTGCAAAATTTCCATGCCGGAAAAGGGGCGCGTTTGACCGCATCCGCCATCGGCTGCTACCATTGCGAGCTTTGCCAACCCCATTCTCTCTGCTCTTCTTCCACCAGCCCCAATGAACTCGCGGAAAATTTTGGTTCAGGTTTTGCAGGAGACTGGCCTCGAAGAAAACGACGCCACCGAGTTGGCCGCCCTGCAACCACCGCCCGGCGGCAGCTGGACCGTCGAGGTGCTCAACTCCGGCCGCGTGGACGAAGCCCGGCTGGCGGAACAACTGGCCCGTTCCTTCCACAACCCCTTTGTCCAGATCGAGGCGGATGGCATCGACCGCAAATCGCTCGGCCTCCTGCCCAGCCGGTTCGTCTTCAAGCATCACCTCCTTCCCCTTTCGGAAAACGAGAACACGGTTCGCGTCGCGACCTACGATGTCTTCAATCTCGTCGCCCGCCGGCTCACCTCCCAGCAACTCAAGGGTAAGAACGTGGAGTGGGTGGTCGCGCCGCGCAGTCCTCTGCTCCGCGCCATCAAATCGCTCTACGGCGTGGGCGCGGAGACCTTCGAGGAAATCCTTCAGACCGCCCGCCACTATGATGGTGAGGGGCGGGATGTCGCCGAAGACCTGACCTCCGATAACGCCGAGGCCAGCGTCGTCAAATTCGTCAACCAGATCATCCGCGAAGCGATCCAGGAACGGGCCACGGATATTCACGTCGAGCCGCTGGAGAATGACCTGCGCATCCGCTACCGCATCGACGGCATTCTCCACGAAGTCGCCGTGCCCGGGCAATTGCGCGTGCTGCAGAGCGCGATTATTTCGCGTCTCAAGGTCATGGCCCACATGGACATCGCCGAGCGCCGCCTGCCGCAGGATGGGCGCATCAATCTCAACACGCACCAAGGCGCCATCGACGTGCGCGTTTCGACCATTCCCACGGTGAATGGCGAGAGCATCTCGCTGCGTCTTCTCTCCCGCAACGAATCGCTAAGCTTCGCCCTCGATCGGCTCGGCATGAGCGATTCGCAGATCAAGAATGTCCGCGCGCTCCTGCAGCAGCCCAACGGCATCATCCTCGTCACCGGCCCCACCGGCTCGGGTAAATCGACCAGCCTTTACTGCTTCCTCAGCGCGATCAACGCGGTCAGCCGCCGCATTATCACCATCGAGGAACCAGTGGAATACCGCCTCGCCGGCGTGAGCCAGATCGAGGTGAAATCGGAAATCGGCCTGACCTTTGCCAATGGCTTGCGCGCTATTCTCCGCCAGGACCCGAACATCGTCATGGTCGGGGAAATTCGCGACTTCGAGACTGCCGAAATCGCCATCCGCGCGGCCATGACGGGGCACCTCGTGTTCTCGACCCTGCACACCAATGACGCGGTCAGCGGCATCACCCGTTTGCTCGACATGGGCATCGAGCCCTTCCTCCTGGCCAGTGTCGTGCGCTGTTTCCTCGCGCAACGCCTCGTCCGCACGATCTGTCCCGATTGCAAAACGGAGGTCACCTATCCGCCCGAGTATTTGCGCGAGATCAACGCGCCCATCCCCGCGGATTCCCGGCTCTATCGCGGCAAGGGCTGCGAGCATTGCCGCCAGACCGGCTACCGCGGGCGTATGGCCATCTACGAAATCTGCGTGGTGAATGAGAATCTGCGCCGCCTGGTCATCCGCAAAGAGCCCGGCAGCGTGCTCAAGCAACGCGCCGCGATGGACGGCATGGAAACCCTGCGCCAGGACGGCTGGCGCCGCGTGCTCCTCGGCCAGACCACGGTCGAGGAAGTCGTGCGCGTGACCCAGCAGGACGAGGCGCTCGCGGAGACGGAGTAGCGCGCTCTTCAGGCCGACCCGTCCACCTCCGCCGCTCGTCGCGAAAAAACGGTCAGCCGCACTTCCCTTCTAGTGCGCATCTTGCTTCATCTCCCCCCATCCCCCCGATGCCGTTGGCGACTAATACCCGCAAGCTCGAACTCATTTCCTTTGTCCGTGCCCAAAAGCACGACGCCTTTACCGTAGCCGGTCGAATCGACGGGCGCCGCTATCTACCGCGGCAGTTTCCCGCGCCGCTGCCCTTGCTCGTCTCCCTGCAACAATATCCCGGTTACAAGCGGATGGTCGGTGAGAATTGGATGCACTGGCATGACTATTACGAATTCTGGATGGCCACCGGCACTGGTGATTACCGCAGCGGCAATCACCAGTTTTCTTTCGCACCCGGCGACATCATCCTGGTCGACCCCTTGAAACTCCACGGAGTCGTTCGCATGGAACCGACGCATGCACCGCTGGTCGTCTTCTTTCGCGCGGAAGCCGTGGCCGCGGCCGGGATGTCGCTCGATCGGGAATTCCTCGCCGCATGGGACCGGCGCCCGGAAAGAATCCCGCCCAAATTGACCGCGGACGCCACCGGTTCATCAGCGGTCCATGCGGGGCTGCTGCGCCTCACCCAGGCTTGGTTTGCCGCCTCGTCCGGCAAGGACCGGCAGGTGGAATTGAAATTCCGCCTGCTCGAGGTGCTCGTCGAATTGCGTCGCGCCTTCCTCTCGCGCGGTCACTCCGCACCGGACACCACGGCGCGGCGCGCCGAGCGGCATGCGAGATTGAGCCGCGTCCTCGAGTATGTCGGCGGACGCTCGCACGAGGCCGTGCCGCAACCGGAGGTCGCGCGCTTCGCCGGGATGAGCACCAGTCGTTTCCGCGCGTTCTTCAAGGAAACGACCGGCTGGCGTTACGGCGATTACTTGCGTGATTTACGACTGGAACGCGCCGCGCACCTGCTGCGCGAGACGACCAAGAGCATCGCGGAAATCGCGTGCGATACCGGCTTCGCTGACCAGAGCCATCTGCAGCGTTTGTTCAAGGCAAAGAACGCCATTTCTCCTCTGGCGTACCGCAAGCACTACCAGACACCGTAATCGCGCGCAGCGAGCGAATTATTCAAAAATTGCGGCGAAGCATTCAAGGCAGGTGCGGGCGCAATCGCTATGCATCGATACGTCAGCCTCCAGACTATGAAGCATTCCCTCCCCTTCCTCGTGGCGCTCCTCGCGTCCATGCCCCTGCTCAGCCCCGCGCAACAAGCGACCCCGGAATCTCCCGCCATCTGGCGCGAAGTCACCGGCGTGGTGAACAATTACTCCACGGGAACCGCGGTTCCCAACTTCACCCGTCCGCACATCCCCGGCTATCGTACCACGGCCGATGGCCGCATCGCCTCGACGGTGGAGGGCTCGGGGCCCGACGGCGGCATTCCCCGGTTCACGCTTTTCATTCCGGAAAAGATGACCCAGGCGTTTCTCCTCAACCCGGCGAGCGCTTACACGGTGTCGTCGCCGACGGTGACCCGCATCAATGTCACCAACACCTACGGCAATCCCGGCCTCGGCTCCACGAACTACACGCTGAACTCCGCCGGCGTATCGCACGCCTGCCTTTACGACCCGGGCGCGAATCCCACGGTGGTCAACGGCGAGGACGTCTACAACGTTTATGTCTTCGTCACGAGCAACAGCGGCACGTCGCCCAACAACAAGACCCAGTTCTTCGTTACGCCGATCCAAATTACGGTCAGCAATCCGAAGACGGTCAATGCGACCATCCGTCTGATTGCCAAGGCCGGCCTGACCACAGGCACCCCGCAGTTTAGCTTCAACGGTTCCGCCTTTGAGCCGATCATCTGCGGCGATGGCCGCTTGCTGGTCACGCGCGTGGGCTCGAACAACTTCACGTGGACCGATCCGATCACCGGGACCGCGCACGGGCCGCAGGGGGTGGATATCGTGTATTCCTACTACACCGGCGGAAATGTCGCGGACGCCACCCAGTGGACGAATCTCATCCCGATCACCCACGCGCCCTACGACACGCGCATCAATACGAAATTCGGCTTCGCCATGGCGCCGTTCCGCGATGCGGAAGGGACGTTGCTGCCCGACGGAAAGGATCTCGGCGGCTCGTATCCGTGGATCGATCGCGAGGCCAGGAACCTCTTCTTCGAAACCATCCGCGATCAACTTCACTATTACAGCAGCGCGGACGGCACTTATAACCACGCGCGCTATCCCCAAACGAAAGTTCCCGAGGATCCGGCGGACTACTTGCAGGGTGAGGATGGCGGCATCCACCAGGGCGTTTCCTTCGTGGGACTCTGGAGCCATGGCAAGATCGTGACCATCGACAACCTGAACAACGACGTGGACTACGCGGTCGGCCAGGGCGACTCGGCGGTGTCGACGGACCCGAACCCGGTGACGGGACCGCAGGAACGCCTGGTGAACCTGTATCAGGCCAACTCCGGTCCGCTCGGTAACGAAACCGGCTGGCTGCGCATGGGCTACGGACGCGCCACGCGCAAGATGCCGGCCGGTGAAAACGACAACGGCAATATCATCGAGTCGGTGCAGAACATGTTCAATTACCGGAATTACATGCTGCCGATCAGCTTCCGCGATGTCGCCTGGCTGATCAGCGATAGTAAACAAGCGGACGAACTCTCCTTCGACGACTATGTCGATCCGGATGGCTTCATCGTTTGCAACATGAGCAACCTCATTACCTTCCCTACCTCGGTCGGGACGGGAATCAACGCTTTCACGAGTTGGAGCGGTTGGAACACCACCACGCATGCGTTCGGCGGAACTGTCAAATTGCAGAACGCCGCGACCGCTCCCACCAATCGTTGGATCACGCCAAAAAACGGGCTGGTGCTCGGCGACGGACGGGTGGAACCGGCCGCGTCCGGCGGGGTGCATGGCAAGGGATTCTGGATGGACGGGACCGCGGGGCTGGAATTCACCATCGACCCACAACCGCAGAATGTATCGTCGAAGAACTGGTACATGGGGATCTTTGTCGATTGCCGCTTTGCCGATGACACGGCCGATCGGCGGCTGCTGACCTTCCCCGATGGCACCAGCGTCCATCTCTACGGGCGCAACCAGATTCTCTATGCCGATGCCACCGGCAATATCATCCATCGCATTGCCATGCCGCCGGTGAGCACGACGACTCCGGCGAGTCCGATGGATGATCTACTGCCCGACACCGGCTGGGCGCATCTCGCCTTCCAGGTGCAGTCCTCCGGCACGCTGGTCGACTTCTACCTGAACGGCATCCTCTTCGATCGCTGGCATGATGCTTATCAAGCGCTGTTCCAGTTGCCCCCGGGGAAATTGACCATCGGTGTTCCCTCGGGCAGCGGCGTCACCGGTTTCACGGGTTGGGTGGATGATTTCAAGGTCTTCGCTCACGCGGTGGATTTCGAGACGGCCTGCAACAACGCCAATGGCACCCTGCTCGGTCTGCCGAGCACTTACACGGATGTGTGGAAGACGAAGTTTGCCAGCCGCTATCCGGCGTGGGTGCAAAAGGAAATCTCCAATCAACTCGCGAATAGCGGGAAGACGACTTATCCGCTCTACGCGAACTTCTACGACTACAAGAACGATAACACCTCGAATCGTTTCAGCGTCCCGAGTGGAACGGTTTCCGTGCGCCAGGATATTCATTTCCCCGAGGGACCGCTCTTCAACAACGCCCCGCGGCCGGATTCGGAAACGAACGCCTTCTGCGTGACCTGCCACCAACCGGGCGGCAACGGCGGCCTCGATCCCGGTGCGCTGACTCTGGACACGACGCACACGACTTCGACGGATTCGCGCCGTCAGCCGTTCCAACCGCCGCAACTGATCTATGGCTGGATTCCCGCCGGCCTCGTCGACACCACGAATCTGCCCAGCGCTGGCCTGGATGCCGGCGCCGGTGGCCAGCACATCGACTCGTGGCTGCTACCCAGCTATGCCAATAACGCCGCGGTCAAAACCTTCACCCTGGTGGACGCCAATACCCACGCGGACCTGATGACCTTGACCAGCGGAGCCACGGTCGATCCGGCCAAATTGGGGACAACGACCTTCACCATTCGGGCTAACATCAGCAGCGCCCAGGGAAGCGTGACGTTGAAGTACGACGGCGCGTCCAATACCAAGACGAAGCCGCCCTACACCGCCTTCGGCACAGACACCACTCCCTACACCGGGGCAACGCTGGCGGTTGGCAGCCACAGCATTGTAGCGACAACCCAAAGCGGCTCCTCCTTGACGGTCAACTTCACGGTGGCCGGCAACACGGCACGCGTCGTCGCTGGTTATCGCAGCGATTTCCAAAGCGGCTCGCCCGCTCGCGGCTGGAGCTACCTGTGGAATGCGAAAGGCCCGATCACCAGCGCCAGTAATTATCAAAGCCTGAACTGGAGCCAGGTGATCAATAGATACTCGGTCAACGGCCTGCCCGTTTCTCCGGACAACTCCTCCACGCTCTTTCCCTACGGCGGTCTCACCTCCAGCGGCGGCCATCCCGGCCGGGGATCCACCCAAGGCGCGACCTATGATCGTTATCCGATCGCCGCTTACACCGCGAAGCTCGCCGGTTACTACGCCATCACCAGCAGCTTCGTCACGAGCAGCGACAGCCGCGCCAATGGCGGCCAGGTCATGGTCTTCACGGAAACGGCCAACGGCAGCACCACCGTGTTCACCCAAAAATACAGTGGCCTGTATCCGGGAGGCGGCACGCTCAACTTCAACCAGGATGTGGGCTTCCTGAATCCCGGAGACACCATCTACGTCGCCGTGGGCCCGAATACCTCGGACAGCTACGATTCATTCACCATGGATTTCAGCATCTCCTTCAAGGAGACCGGGAATCCCTACTAAAGCCGACAGTTCCGGTGCGCTTGCGCATGACGGACGAACGTCACGGACTCTTCTTTGCAGCCGGACTCTTTCATAGATAAACTGCGGGCAGCCGCCGAGCGGCACCCGTCTTTGAAAGCCAAATCCACTCTCCCTGCTGAAGAATCCCAGCCCGCGTCCGCGACGCCCGCGGGCCATGGGCGCAACGTCCGCATCGTCGCTGCCGTGCTCGGCCTGGCATTGCTCGCCGTCGGCGGGACGCTCTGGCTGCAGCGGGGACATCAAGCGCACCGGAACGCTCCGGGGCCGGGCAATAGCGAGATCGAAAACCCAGCCGCGGCGGTCCCTGCGCAAGCCGCCGCGGCCGCGGACAAAGTCCGGCCGAAATCGAAATCGGCGGCCACCCCGGCCTACGAGGCGAAGCTTCAGGATCGGGCGATCACCGATGAACAGAAAGCCAGGTTCGTCCGAACGCTGCACAAGGCGCCGCACGGCACGGCGACCGTCGCCGCGCTCAAGGGCGACCGCGAAACTTATCTCTACGCCGCGAAGATTGCTTCGATGCTGAGCGACGCCGGCTATGCCAGCAGTGATCCGCCGGTCAGTCTGCTGCCGGACGCGGAGACGCCGCAAAATCCGCAGGTGCTGCTGTTTGTCTCCACTCAGGCGCCCATTCCTCCTCATGCCCTGGCCATTAAAAACGCGTTCGACGTGATCGGGATCCGTTGTGAGTTCTCCTACCGGGAGACGCCAGGGCACCCGGAAGATTTGCAAATCGGCGTGTATCCGAATCCTTAAAGAAAACGGCTTTAATCTTCGATCGCGTCGTTCACCGTGCCCAACACATCGTTGGCCAGCCCGAGCGACGTACTCGCGAGATCCATGGCATTGCTCGCCTCCTTGAAGCCGACGCCGGCATTCGCACCGGCCAGCGTCAGGCTGGTGACGATGGGGAACAGCGTATTAAAGGCTTTCTGCAAATTCGGAATTTTCTTCTTCAATTCCTCTACCACCGCCTCGGCGGCCGCAATGGCTTTTTCCGACGGAGCGACCCGCGCATTCATCGCCGTGGTCTTTTCGAGAAGCTTGTGCAGCTCTTTCTGCAGCTTGGGAATCTTGGTCATGATTTCACCGGCCTTTTTCGAGGCCGATTTTTTCAACAACGCCTGCAGCTTATCCACATCCTCCAGGACCTTCATCGCCTGTGCGCCCAACTTGTGGCCATTGATGTCCACCCCGGCGAGCTTGTTTTTCCAGAGCTTCACATCCTTTTCCACTTTGCCGACATTGGGGACAAACTCCGCGCCGAAGATACTATTGATCATCGTCGAGCCGGTCTCCACGGCCCGCACGGCCGCCTTCTTTTTGTAGATTTGCTCGAGGTGTTTCAGAATCAATTCCACCGATTTCTGGACCGTTTCCATTTCCGCCCAAAGATCACCGCAGAGCTTGACCAGCGCGATCCCGGATCGGACTCCTCCGACGATGCCCAGGGCAAGGGTGGCGCCGCCGGTCGGCACCGCCGCCGCGATGGCCAGTCCAGATCCCACCGCGCCGAGCGTGCCCAGCGTCAACTTGAAACCGCAATCGATCTTGTAGCTCTTGTACTGCTTCTTGGTCGCAATGAATTTGGCCCAACGCGCCGCGGGCACTTTTTTCAAGGCGTTACCCAAATCCCGGGCTTCCTTCTCCATTAGCTTTTTGAACTCCTCGGCCGCCTTCTCCACCACCAGCTTGGGTTTGCCGGCGACCTTGGCGTCGAGCTCCTTCAATTTGGCGTTCAGCTCGGCGACCGTTTTTTCGCAAAGCTCCTGCGCGTCCTCCACCATGCGCTGCGGCGTCACATAATCCTTCTCCTTCTCCAAGGCATCGAGGATTTCGTCATTCAGGGTCAACTCGAGAATGTAGCCCTTGATATCCGGAATGGTCTTCGATTTGTAGCCCTTCTTCATCTCCTCGGCCAAATCGCGCTTCCAAATCGTGACTTTTGACATATTCGAGTTTTAGGGACGCCAGCGATTAACCGCAAAACAAAAAGTGCCAGGCGCAGCTCAGGCCGTCCGTCATCTTTGGGACAGATTCAAAGCCCTGGGACGCTGCAGTAGGCCTAATGACAGTGCGCGTGCGACGCGATCGCGAGCCGAACGCGACATTAGCTCAGCCGCGGTGAGCTACTTCGTCAGCTTCGTGTCTTTCGAGCCCGTGCCGTAGGAAAAATATTCGTGAATAACATCCGGTTTGCTCACGGCACCGTAAGCCTTGACTCCCTTGAGGGCGTCCGCCTTGGCATTCACCGCGGTGTCTCCGGAGCCGACATACGCCACGTATCGCCCGTCCTGGTTGAAACCGATCGCCAGGCAGAAGTATCCTGTCTGATCGGACTGATGGATGATGATGGCTCCATGAGCTCCCTGCCTTCGGGCCATGGCCAGGGCGGGAGCGCGCGCATCGGGCGCCTCCATGTAGTCGGCCCCACCTTCACGCGAGGAAGAATAGTAAATCCCACCAAGTCCCTTCGTATAATCGAACGCCACGGCATCCCCGGCCCACGCAGGAGATGCGCCAATGCAAATGGAGAAGAGGAGACAGGCTTTGGCAATACTCATGAGCAGATCTTTTCGGGAAGAATCCGCCGAGGATGACGCAAGCGCCCACGCCCGGCCAGAGGAGAATTCGCCATCGATGCAGCAAACTCGTTTCCATTCCCCTCTCCTCCTCTCGGGCAGCGCAACGCAACCGTGACTTTGAGCCGGGGATATTTCCGCGAACTGCTTCCGCTCGGAGCTTGTGATGAAGGGCGGGATTGAGCATCTTCTCGCCGAGTGAAGCTTTCCTCTCTGATTCCTATTTTGGTGGCCTCGATGGGACTTTCCGCCTGCGAGCATGCTCCTTACGGGCATGACACTTTTACCAAACTGCGCGTGACCAATGTTCGCGGTGAACTGGTGGCTGAATGGGTGGCCAGAGGTTACATCACGCCGTTGGCACGAGGGTATTCCATCCACGCGGTCGAAAGGCGAACCGCTCCGCCCTTTGCCATGGATATTCATTATCCCGACGGTTGGGAGACCACGGTCGTCGGTGCGAACATCCATCACTGGCGTTGTCCGAAGCCGCGCTGGTTGGCGGAATACGAGGGCGACGCTTCGTTTTCGATTCGTTCGGAAACGGACGGAAAAACTTTCCGCTGACCATCGCTCCGGCGGGACCGGAAGCGACCTCACGGTTGCACCGCCGCACCCGTCACCAACGAAATGCCGGTTTGTCGGGCGCCGGCGTCTCCGTGGCCGACGCCTCTTTCTTACCAAACCAACTGTGCTTTTTCGGCTTGGGTGTCGGAGTCGGGGTCGGCAACCCCTCGGGCGCTTCGGTCTTGCGGACGCCGTTTTTCGAGAGCGATGCCTCCAAGTCCGGATCCATGGACAGCACCTCCTGCGCGCGTTCCCGGATCTGAGCCGCTTCCGGTGGAGCCCAACTGACTTCCGGCCGAATGAGGATGACCAACTCCGTGCGGATCTTTTCCTTGGTGGTATTGCTGAAAAGATAACCGAGGCCCGGTATGCTGCTCAGCAGCGGAATGCCCGAGCGGACTTTGTTCATGCTCTGCTGGATCAACCCGCCGAGCACCACCGTTCCTTGATTCGGAACGGTCACGCTGGTTTTGACATAGCGCGTGGCGATGTTTGGAATGTCGTTGTTATCGATGCGCGTCGAACCGGAAACCTGATCGATCTTTTGCAGGACATCGAGCGACACCTCGCGGTCGGCATTGATCAGCGGCACGACCTCCAACTGCAGCGCGACGCGCTTGAACTGCACACTCGATTCCGTGACCAAACCCGTATTCACCGTGGTGCCGGCGTTGAGCGCACTTTGAATACTGGTCGGAACGGGGATTTCCTGGCCCGAAGCGATGATCGCCTTCTTGTTGTTGCGCGTGAAAACGCTGGGCCGGGTCACCACTCGAAAACGATTGGTATTCATCAAGGCCGTTACGATCGCCGTGAGGGAATTGCCGCCCGTCACAAAACCAGTCACCCCACTTCCACCGATACCGGCGACCGACCGGATGGTGTTTTGACTGAGCAAGTTGTTGAAGTTCAGTATCCCGTGACCGGTAGAGGCATCCACCAAGTTCGAAGCCGTCGAGCCCGTCCCAGTCGTATCCGTGGGCGTCACCGTGTTCGTCGAGGTGGAGGTGCCCGCATTGCCCGAACCCGTGGCCGCGGCTGCGGTGCCTGTCGAAGTATTGTTGGTTCCCGTCGAAGTGCCGCCATTCACCACGATCGGCGACAGTCCCAGTCCCGCATTGCGCAGAATGTAGTCGACGCCAAACTGCGACTTGTCGTCGAGGTTCAACTCACCGATGACCGTGTGGAGCATGACCTGCGGAATGCGTTGATCCAGTTCATCCAGCAAACGAAACACCTTCGCTTTGACGTCTTCGCCGCCAATGATGATGATCTTATTGGCATTCTTGTCCGCGATGATCTTCGTGGTTCCTACCACCCGTGCCTCGGGAGTGGTATCCACGCCTTGCGTGGAAAGCTCCTCGGAAACATTGAACTCGCTGCCCGTCCCCGAGCTGTCGCTCGAACCCGTGACTCCGGCGCCACCGGAAGTTCCACCCGTCGAACGCCCCGCCGTGTTTTGCTGCGACGACTTGTGACTCCCGGAAGCCCCGCCACCACCCTCTTCCTTCGCCCCGGGTTCGGTGATCGCTTTGACGATGACGTCCAGCACATCGCCCACCGAGATGAAGCGCAACGGACGTTCCACCGGAATGCCAAATTTCACCGACTCATCAAACTCGGTGATCAACTTCCGCACGAAAGGCATATTGATCGGCCGCGTCACCACGTGAATCCGGTTCGTCCGCACATCCGCAGTCAGCTTGATTTTACCGACGATGATCGAGTCCTCCGACAAAGAGCGGCTGTGCAGTTCCACCGCTCCCGCCTGATTCACCTCTGCCGCCACACTGCCGGGAGGAACGTTGGCCAGCGCCGCGGGCACAGGCGCGGGCGGAGCTCCCGGCGCACGCGGGGCCGCACTACTGCCCGAGGCCGGCTGTTTTTCGAAAATCGCGGTCAGCTTTTCCAGCACGTCCTTGGCATCCGCCCGTTCCAAAGGGATGAATTCGCTTACCACCTCAGCGGGAGGAATATCAATCTCGCGTAGAATGCGGATGAGCCCACGAATCGTCGCGGTATTCTCGGTGATCACGAGGGTTTGCGATTTCGGCAACGCCGTGACGTTGGTGTATCCACCCGGAGCGGGCACGACGAAGGTGCTCAGTAGTTGCTGCACCTCGGTCGGGTCCGCATAGCGCAACTTGGCAATGTAAGTCACGACCTGCTCGCCTTCCGGCAACAGCAATTCGTCGGATATGATTGGAATGGCAGCGGTGCGGGGGTTTTTACCACTCCCAACGACTTTCACCATGTCTGTCCCCTCCACGGGGATCAGCGTAAAACCGTTGAGCAAAAGATTGATCTCGATAATCCGAACCGCCTCTTCCGCCGGCACTTCGCCAGTCACGACAATGTTGACCGTGCCCTGCACCTGGTTGTCGATGATCATCCGCTTCTTCGTCAGGCGCTCGTAAAACGCGAGCACTTCCTTCACATCGGTATTCGGAAATTGCAACCGCGTCGGCACGGACCCTTTCCCCGGCGCCTCCGGCACAGGCATGCGGCCTCCCGCGGCAGGAATCGGCGAGGGGTTCTGGCCGAGGGCAATGCCCCCGGCAAGAAATGGAATGAGGAAATGCAGGCGGGCCACGCCGCGATAATTATCAGAATCCGCCCCCCTGTCAAACGCGGGTCTGTGCCAACGGGGAAACGGCTTTTTAGGACAACCACGTAGCGGAAAAAGTCTCGACGCCTGTATTATTTCCTCTAAAATCTTTATTCAGTTTACGACGCCAGCTCGAGAAACTTCGCAAACTCCGATGACGCTTCCCCCCTTGAGGCCTCGCTCCCCACTCCGGATGTCATGGGAATTTTCCCTCGCCAGTTGCTGTCATTCCTCAGCCGCACCGCACCCCATTCCGGCTGCGTTCTAGTTCCCGGACCGCCTCCCCCATCTCCCTCCAAACAAGCTGCCCACTCACCCCAGTCATGAGCGCAACACACCCAATCCAAGCAAACGACCTACGGCGTAACCCACTGCTTCTTCTTCTCATTGGTCTCGGCCTCTGCTGTAGCGCGCCCTTCAGCTTTGGGCAGATTGATTCCAACATCAACAAAAGCGTCTGGAAGATGCTCTACGGAGTTACGGATGCGCAGGTTAACAGCTCAACATGGCTGGCCGCGGATGATGATGGCGATGGCATCAGCAATGGCGCGGAGCTCGCGGCTGGAACGAATCCCTTCCAACCCAACTCCCGGCTGCAAGTTGCCACGGTGACGAGCAATAGCACCACGGTTTCGCTCAGCTTCCCATCGATCAATCAAAAGCTCTACACCGCGCAGTCCACGGCCTCGCTCAACCCGCTGAACTGGCAGCCGGTCGCCGGTGTTTCCGTGGTGGGCGATGGCACTTCCAAGACACTGGTTTGCCCGAAGACAGCGGGAGCTTTTTTCCGCGTCGTCGTGCAAGACCAATCGACCTCCGGCGACCAGGTCGGCGATTGGGCCAAGGCGGTCCTGGGCTATGCCACGGGCACTTCGATTTCTTCTCAATCCATCTATGACCACACGGCGCTCGCCAATGCCCTGGCCACGCAAAACGTGGTCACCGTCAGTGCGACCGATCCCACCGCCATCCAACCTCCGGATAGCGTCACCGCGCCGAGCGACGCCGGGATTATTACTTTTACCCGATCCGGCTATCAGTCTTTCAGCTCGATCATCGTTCCGATTCAGAAATCCGGCACCGCCATCGAAGGCACCGACTATGCGGCCCTCCCCAATTCGGTCACCTTCCCTCCCTGGGTGAATTCGGTGACCTTGAACGTCACGCCACTCTACAATCCTACCCGCACGAACAGCACGACTCTCACCGTCGCCGCGCAGGCGGGCGGCGGGTATTCGCTCGGCGCATCCACCTCGGCCAGCGTGGCGATTTATCCCGGCACGGTGGCTGGGACGGCGAACGGAACGGGATTGAGCGGACAGTATTACGCCGGTTCCAGCGCGAGCTATACCAATGCCACCGCTCTCGGCGTTGCCACCGGCAGCTATACCTTTACCCCCGTTACATCGACCACCGGCACCATCACGGTCACTTATACGGGTGCACCCGCCATCCCCTTCGCAGTCGGCAGTCCCGTCACCCTCACCTTTACGAACGGCCCGCTTTTCCTCAGCGCCAACGATTATTACAACGGCACCTACAACATCACCTCGGTCGGAGCGAATAACTTCACCGTGACGACAACGGTGAATGGTGTCACCCTGGCCGGCTCCGGGAATGGCAATGTCACCATCAATCCATTCGCCGCGCCGACCAATGCATCGAACTTCGGCGGCCTGGGTGTTACTTATACTTACAGTAAATTAACGACAACCACCGGAACGGCCGTCATCTCCTATACGGGCACCCCCGCCACCGCGTTTACCGTGAATGGAGCGGTCGCTGTCCAATTTACCGGGGGTAATCTATTCACGGGGGCAGCGGTCGGCGTCTACGATAAGACCTACACCATCGCCGCTGTCACTGGTGGAAGCGGCAGCGGGACCTTGACGCTCAACATTACCGGCACGGCCGTACCTGGCTCGCAAACGGGCAGCGCCAGCGCCACGATCACACCGTTCACGGCCCCGGCCATCACCCGCCTGGATCCCACCGTCGATTTCCTCTGGGGATCCGGCCAGCCCACGAACGCCTCGCTGCAGACAGCCACCAACAACAACTGGTCCGCGCGCTGGGACGGCAATCTTTCCGGCAAGATATCGACGGTCACCATGACGATCGCCTCGCCCTGCGTGGTCGCCTGGACCAATCACGGACTAAAGGCCGGTGCACCGGTCATTTTCAGCACTACTGGTGCGCTCCCGACCGGTCTGACCGCGGGGGCGATTTACTACGTCAGTTCCACGGGCTTGACCACAAACGCCTTCGAAGTTTCCGCGGCAGTCGGAGGAACTCCCGTCAATACCTCGGGCACGCAATCCGGAACGCAGACCGCGACGGCCGTTCTCACCCAGACGTCGACGGTAACCATGACGATCGCTTCACCCTGCGTGGTCACTTGGGCCAATCACGGGTTCCAAGCCGGTGCCTCCGTTGTTTTTAGCAGCACGGGTGCACTCCCGACCGGCCTGACCGCGGGAACTGCTTACTTCGTCAGTTCCACGGGTCTGGCGCCAAACACCTTCGAAATCTCGGCGACCCCCGGAGGGACTCCGATCAACACCTCGGGCACGCAATCCGGAACGCAGACTGCGCTGGCTTACGGTAACAGCACCTACACCTTCCAGCTTCAGGCCAACGACGGCGCTCGACTCTACGTCAATAATACCCTGGTGATCGACGCCTGGACTCCCGGTGCCTCCAGTTATGCGCCCTATCCGGTCGGTGGCGCTACGATCTCGCTGAACCCCTTGACCACGCCGGTTATCCCGATCCGCGTGGAATACTACCATCTCGACGGAACCACCGCCTCGTTCAACCTGGGATGGAAGCCACCGGGCGGCAGCTCTTTTGTCAATATCCCCAGTTCGAACGTATTCCTCTCCAACGGTACGGCTACCAATGGCTGGAGCGGCTCGTATTGGACAAACATCGGGGGGGATGCCCCGAGCCCTGGAAATTCCACGGTCAATATCTCGATCGCTTCGCCGGCCGTGGTCACTTGGAATTCACACGCCTTGATCCCGGGGACACCCGTGGTCTTCACCAGCAGCGCGGCCAACGGCCTCCCCACCGGACTGACTGCGGGGTCCACTTACTACGTGCTCTCAGCGGGTCTCACCGCCAACAACTTTGAAGTCTCCGCCACGCCGGGAGGTGCGGCCGTCAATACCTCCGGCACACAATCAGGAACGCAGACCGCCTTCAGTTTCACCGCTTTCTATGGCGTGCCGCGCTATGGCGATTACCCGAGTTCGCTGGCCAACCTCAGCTGGCCCAGTCAGCCCTCGGCGACGTTGCCCAGCACCAACAACTATTCCGTTCGCTGGGACGGCTATCTCTCCCCCACCGAGACATCGACCGTGACCATGACGATTGCCTCGCCGACGGTCGTCACCTGGACCAATCACGGCCTGCAAGCGGGAGCCCCGGTCGTTTTCAGCACGACCGGCGCTCTTCCAACCGGGCTGACCGCGGGAACAACCTATTACGTGATCGCGGCCGGTCTGGCCGCGAATACGTTCGAAGTCTCGGCTGCCCCGAATGGCTCGGCGGTCAATACCTCGGGCACTCAATCCGGCACGCACACCGCGGTCGCCGGCGGCACCGATACCTATACATTCGACGTCCTGGCAGCAGACGGGGCGCGCGTCTATCTGGACCTGAACCAAAATGGAACATTCGATACCGGCGAGACGATCATCGATGCGTGGACTGGTCAGGCGGCGAGCAGTCCGCTGACGAGCGGTTCTTATACACTGACCGCCGGACAATTGTACCGGCTCCGCGTCGAATACAATGACACCTCTTCGAGCGCCGCAGTGGTAAACGTGCGGATGAAATCGAACAGCACCGGCACCATGGCGCCGATTCCCGCCGGATGTGTCTTCCGCGCGGATCCGTTGAGTGGCGCACCCACCACCACCAAGGGGTTATGGGCCGGTTATTATAGCAACGCCGCACTGACCGATCCCCCGCTTTATGCAGCGCAAGATACCAGCACGAGCACGCTGACGAATAGCTATGGCGCGTCCAAGCCGGCCACCGGCAGCCTCGGTTCCGCCGGCAGTAACAACTATGCGGGCCGTTTCGATACCTATATCAAAACCACCTCCCAGGTGGGCACTTACGGCTTCCAACTGGTCGCCGCCACTGCGGGTCGCCTCGTTTTCAACAATACCGAGGTGATCCCCTTCACGGCCGGAACATCGACCACCACGGTGGCCGGCCTGTCGGCGCTTACGACCTATCCGGTGCGGGTGGAGTTCTATGATGTCAATGCGAGCGGCTCCGTGGTTCTGAGTTGGAAACCCGGGAATACCGGCAGCTTCGCAACGGTGCCGGCGGCGAACTTCTTCCAGGACGCCGGTGCTACGACGCCCGGCGTGGTGGGCAACTATTGGACGAATACTGCTTTCCTCGGAGTTCCGTCATTTTCCGATTTCCAAACGCAGATCAACTATAGCAAAGGCACTGGCCAGCCGGGAGACTCGTGGGCGGCAGCGAATTTCTCCGCCTCGTGGGATGGTTATCTGGCCGCCGCGACTGCCAATACTTATACCTTCAGCCTGCAGGCCCAATCGCAAGCGAGACTTTACGTCAATGGCACGCTGGTCATTGACGGTTGGACCACCCCCGGTTCCGCGGCGACCCCGTTGACCGGCACCATTTCTCTACCCGGCGGCACCAACGCCCGCGTTCCCATTCACGTGGATTATGCCTCCAGCACCACGGGGGGCTTCCTTTACGTGCTGTGGCAGCCGCCGACCCAAGCGAGTCTAACTACGATTCCCAACAGTGCGATATTCCGTGATGCCACTACTTCCCAGCAAGGCTTGCTGGCCACCTATTACGCCAACACCACCCAGACGCCTCCCTTTTTCTATCAGGTCCAGGAAAACAACAATCCGGAACTGAATTACTTCTACGGGACCGGCCGGCCCGACCCGTCCCTGCCCTTCGATGCCTTCACGGTTCGCTGGACCGGACAAGTGCTTCCCCAATACACCGAGCCTTATTACTTCACCGTGAAGAGCGATGATGGCGCCCGGCTTTGGGTCAACGGCCAGTTGGTGATCAACCAATGGAAGACCCAGGGCACCACGGAAAACGTCAGCCCGCCGATCTCTCTCCAGGCCGGCGTCTTCTATGACATCAAACTCGAGTATCTCGAAAGCACCGGCAATGCCGAGTGCCACCTGAACTGGTATAGCGGCGACCAGGCCGAGCAGATCATCCCCACGGCCCGGCTCTTCCCAACCATGACCGGCCAGGCCGGCGCCGGAGCCACCGGGGTGACGAGTAACACCAGCGACGTTTATGTCGCGGGTTCCGGAAGTCCGTACTCTTATAACATCTCGGGAAGCAACGGCCCCGGCACCTATTCCGCGAGCAATCTTCCAACGGGACTTTCGCTCAGCGGCAATGTGATCAGTGGCACGCTATCGAACCCCGGTAACTACCAATTCACCGTCACCACGAATAACGCTTCGGGCACCAGCAGCGAGGTGGTTAACCTTCAGGTCGTGGGCGCTCCCGGCAATATCACACGCGAAATTTGGACCGGCCTGGCAGGCCCCAGCGTCTCGGATATCCCCCTGCTTTCGACGCCGCCCAACAACACCGACAACACGCTCACCACCATCGAGGACACGAGCGCCTACGGTAACAACACCGGCGAGCGGCTGCGCGGCTATTTCACCGCGCCGGCCACGGGCAATTACTACTTCTGGATTGCGGGAAGTGGTGGCGCCGTCGACGCCAATCACACGGCGGCGGAATTATGGATTTCCGACAGCGATCAAGCCGTGGCCAGGATTCGCCGCGGCTACGTCGCAGGGACGACGGGCACCGGTTCGCGGGTCTGGAACGCGCAAGCCACCCAGCAGTCGCCCTGGCTGTCGCTCGTCGGCGGTCAGCGTTACTATTTCGAAGTGCTGCACAACACCGGTTCCAGTGGATCGAGCAGCAATGTTTCCGTCGGTTGGTTCTTCGATCCGACTGGCAATACGGCGAATCCTATCGCCAATGGCGCCAATCCCGCCGCGGCCGCAACCGGCGGCGTGGTCCCGAACTTTGTCCTCTGGCCATGGGACAATCCTCCCACTCTGGCAACCTCCGGCCCCATCTACCTCGCCTCGCTGGCCGGTCCGACCACTCTCAGTGGCATCAAGGCCACCGGCGGCGCTTACATCCGGGTCAATGGCTCCACGGGGATCGTGCACGTCGACTACTCGGGACTTACTTCCGGCGCCACCACCCAGCAGCTCTACGCCGCTCCCGTGGGCAGCAATCCGCCCACCCTGCTCTTCGACCTGGGCGCCCAGGACAAGAATTACTCCACGCTCAAAACCTCGGACGGTGGCTATACCTGGAGCATGCAAGGTTCCGACCTGACGGCGCTGCAGACCGGAAAGGTCTTCCTGGCGATTGGCACCACGAATAATCCGATCACGGCCAACAATCCCTACGGTGAACTCACGGGGACGTTCGGCGCGGTCGCGGGTTCACAAATCGCACCTTCGTTGCCAAGTTACACTTCGCCGAGTTGGGCGGACGACCATGCGACCAATGACGCGAGCAATTCGCGTTTCCTCACCCAGGCGACGTTTGGTCCCAGTCCCTCGGACATGGGCTTTGTCTCGGGCACTTTGTCCAGCTCCGTGAAGAATCTCGGTTATCGCCCGTGGATGGAGAATCAATTCACGTTATCGGGCACTCATAATGTCCCTTACATCCTGGCGCATCTCACCGGCGATCCCCAGAATCCGTATAACGATGCGCTGTTCTTCAATTCCTGGTGGAACAACTCCGTCAAGGCGCCGGATCAATTGCGGCAGCGGGTGGCCTTCGCCTTGAGCGAAATCCTGGTCACCTCCGACGTTGGCCCGCTGAATAACAACGGACGGACGCTCGGCGACTATTATGACACCCTCGTCGACTACGCCTTCACGGACTTCCGCACGATCCTGAAGCAGGTCACCCTGACTTCGGCGATGGGCGTCTATCTGAACATGCAGGGCAATTACAAGGGCAGCTATCAGACCGGTCTGCATCCCAACGAGAACTACGCGCGGGAAATCATGCAGCTCTTCTCGATCGGCCTCTATCGCCTGTGGCCGGATGGCACGCTCGTCCTGGATTCCACCGGCAACCCCATCCCGACCTACGACCAAACGGTGATCACCGGCATGGCCCGCGTCTTTACCGGTTGGAACTGGGGACAGTCCCTGGTCAGCGGCCGCCTGCCCACCAGCACGCCGGGTTCGAATTACCTCGACCCGATGGTCCTGATTTCCACCCAGCACGAACTGGGAACGAAGATCCTGCTGGATAACGTCATGTTGCCAGCGGCGATTGTCACCACCCAAGCGGATACTTCGCACGATCCGAATCCGAACCCGATCACGATCCAGTCCACGGACCCGGCCAACGGTCCGGGCAACGTGGTCTCGACCAGCATTACGAGCAGTTTCGATCTCAACGGCCTGCACGACCTCGAAGCAGCGCTCAACAGCATCATGAACAGCGGCAGCGTCGGACCGTTCATCTGCCGCCAGCTCATCCAGCGCCTGGTCACCAGCAATCCGAAACCGGAGTATGTCTACCGCGTCGTCCGGGCTTTCAATGGCGAGCGGAACATCGATGGCGTGGCCACCGGTGTCGTGGGTGACATGAAGGATGTCATCCGCGCCATTCTCCTCGATCCCGAAGCGCGCAGCGCCACGGAAGCCACGGCGATCGGTTTTGGCAAACAACGCGAACCGCTACTGCGCATGACTGCCGCGGCCCGTGCCTTTCCGGTCACGGGAATCGCCAACGCCACCTACCGCCAGCAGGGGGGGCAAATCATGCTCGTCACGACCCCTACTGCACACCGTCTTTCCACTAACGACTTCGTCCTGCTGGACAATTGGGTGGATGGTGGCACCCCCAGTTCCACGACCAATCTGCCTTACACGCAGCCTTACTCGGTCGGTAACGTCACGTCCAATTATACCTATGTCGGGTCGACCCATATTGCCACGATCCCCGTGCCGGGTTACAAAGCCGGCGATGTTGTGAATATCCAATTCACCTCGGGCATGGCGGCTCCGTTCAATACCGTGCAGTCGTACACCGTCGCGAGTGCCGCCCCGGATACCGGCCTCTCCGGCAGCTTCACCGTCAACCTTGGCAGCGGCGGCCCATCGAGCAGCACGTCCGGCAGTGCATTCACTCCGAACAACTTCACGGTAAACACCTCGGGGGTCGCCACATCCACCTATAGCATCGGCGGCACTGGCAATCAGACCGTGACTGTCAATTCCGGCGGCTTAACGGCTGGGCATCAACTGTATATCAAGTTTACGTCAGGCAGCCTGCTCAACGCCGGCTACGATGGCATCTATACCGTCCAAAATGGCACCGGCGGCAACACCATCACCAACTTCACCGTCACCCTGTCTTCCTCTCCGCCGGGCACTACGTCGGGTGGGACGCTGATTCCCAAACTCAGCGGCGGGTATACGGTGACCACGGCGGGCAACCAATCCACCATCACGCTGCAAACCGCCAATAACTTCGACGTGAAGGTCGGTGATCAGATCCAGGTTGATTTCCTGGTGACGCTGACCCCGCTGGGGGCCGCCAGTCAGGTCTATACTGTAACGGGCGTGCCCGCGGGAAATCTCATTACCATCGCCAGCCCCACCGTGATTACGGCGGGGACGGAAAGTACGACCGGCATGGTCGCCTATCCTCTGAATAACAACGCCATGACGCGGAGTGGTGCCGTGAATGTCGACTACGGGACCTTCAACATCGGCAATACAACCACCGGAAACGCGTTGAATCAGTCCCCGTTGAACTCGGCGACAGTCTTCAACTTCTTCTACCCGAATTACCAATATCCTGGCGCCATTGCCGCGGCCGGAATGACAACGCCGGAGTTCCAACTGACCGATGACTCCGACACGATGAACCTGACGAATACCGTCACCAATAGCATCCTGAACTCGGGAACCGGCAATGCTTTCGGCTTCAGCGTTTACGGCTCGGGTCTCATCTTCATGGACTTGGGTCAGTATATGACCCAGGCCCAAACGCAGGACTCAGCTATCCAAGCCCTGGCCACCCAACTCGCGACGTTGCTGGACATCAATACCAATAATCTTCCTGCCAATTGGCTGACCACGATCAGCAGTTACGTCGGCAACACCACGAACTTCCCTTACTCGTCGCCCCCCACGACCACACAAATGCGGGACCGGGTTCGGGCCACTCTCCAACTGCTTCTCACCTCCGCCGAATTCGCCATTCAAAAGTAATCCTCCCAATGAAATCGAACTATCTTTCCGAATTGCAATCCCGGCGTAAATTCATTCGCCAGGCCGCCTGTGCGGCTGTGGGCTCCATCGGCATGACGAGTGTCCTCCGCGACATGCGCTTTATGAGCAGCGCTCTGGCCCAGAGCAATATCACCGACTACAAGGCGCTCATCTGTATCTTTTTGAACGGAGGAAACGACGCCAATAACATGATCATTCCGACGATTCCTGCGGAATGGCAGAGTTATGCCGCCGCGCGGACGAGTGTGCTGGCCATTCCGAATACCGATGGCGGCCCCGCCACCGCCCTGGCGCTCAATTCGCGCAATGGCCAGGCAGGTTATCCGGCGAATGACAATCATACCTACGGATTGCATCCGGCGATGCCGGAATTGGCCGGGCTGTTCAATGCCGGGCACGCCGCGGCTTTGTTCAATGTCGGAACTCTCAGCTATCCGATCACCAAAGCTCAGTATCTCTCCGGTACCGTCCCGAAGCCTCCGCAGCTTTACTCGCACAGCGACCAGCAAACACAATGGCAAACCTCCATCCCGGACCAACCGCCGGTTAGCGGCTGGGGCGGGCGCATCGGCGATCTCATGACCACGCCAGTGGATGTCAACAGCGGCGGGCAAATCTCGATGGCCGTCTCCCTGGCTGGCTCGAATATCTTCGAGGTGGGCAATGTCAATGCCGCGCCCCAGTATTCCGTCTCCACAAGTGGTGCTGTAAGCATTTCCGGTGTCACCGGCAACCGCCTGACGGCGATGCAGACCCTCCTCGGCAAGGATATCGCCAGCCCGGATTTGCAAACGAGCGCGTACGCTTCCGTCCTGAATCACGCGATTAATGAAGCCTCCGTCGTGACGTTATCTCTGAATCAAAATGCCAGTCAACCGTTCCTGGCCCGATTCCCAACCAGCGTCGTGCCACCCAATGGCGGCACCCCGTTTAACTCCTCGCTGATGAACCAAATGAAAATGGTGGCTCGGCTGATCGATGTGGGCAACCGCCCGTATACAGGGTCGGGCAGCTATGGTCTCGGCATGAAGCGCCAGATCTTTTTCATTCAGGTCGGCGGTTACGATACCCACACCGTGCAAACCGCCAGTGCCACCAGCTCAAATCCGAGCAACTCGACGGTGATCATCGGCGCGCAAGCGCAACTCCTCGCCGAACTCAGCCAGACTCTCAATGCTTTCTACCTCGCCATGTCCGACTTGGGCCTGACGAATAACGTCACCGCTTTCACGGTGAGCGACTTCGCCCGCACCTTTCCCAGCAACGGCTCGGGCAGCGATCACGGATGGGGTGGCCACCATTTCATCGTGGGTGGTGCCGTCAAAGGCGGGGCAACGTATGGCAAACTGCCTACGCTGACCATCAACGGTCCGGACGATACCGGCACGGGACGCTGGATTCCGACGACGTCGGTCGATCAATATGCCGCGACCCTCGCAGCCTGGTTCGGCGTCGATACCTCCAATATCAGTAGTATTTTCCCCAATCTTGGCCGCTTTGCTTCTTCCAATCTTGGCTTTATCTAAGCTTCATCGCGGCATGTCCATCGCCGCATGAAATCGCAGGTTCGAGTCATCGTTGCCTGCTCTCTGGTGCTGATCGCCGCGATCTGGTTCGCCACGACTTCGAAGCGAGATACCCAAGGTCCTAAGACGGAGGTTCCATCCACCGCCACGCCCAGTCTCGGCGGAAAGCAGGAGTCAGCGAACAGACAACCGCAAGCCGCCCTCAACTCCCCTTCTTCACCCAGCGGGATAGCGGCGAAACAGATACCGTCTTCCGCTGCGGCGAGCCAAGTTGTTCGTCCGCAACCGTCCCAACCGTCTGCGCCCTCTCCCTCGGCGAGTCCCTCCATTGGTGCTCCACCACCCCAGCCTCTTCCGTCTGTTTCTCCACCCGTTCCCCAGGAAACCGCGGAGGCACTGATCGATCTCAACAAAGTCAGCCTGATGGTCCGCGACTATCGCACCCTCATGGGAGAAAACCCGATCGGCACCAATGCCGAGATCATGAAAGCGATCATGGGCGCCAATCCCAAAGGAGCGAAGCTCGGCCCACCCGAAGGGGAATCGCTCAACGGCAGTGGCGAACTGATCGACCGCTGGGGTACCCCCTATTTCTTCCATCAACTCTCGGGCACCCGAATGGAAATCTGGTCCGCCGGCCCAGACCGAAAAATGGGCACGAGCGACGATCTCATCCAAAAGTAGGGCAATTTAGCCGTTTCGTCTCACTCGGAGCCGGCGACCACTCCACGCGATGACTCCAATCAAACTAAGCATACCCGCATTCGGCTCGGGCACCAGCGAGTAAGTTACCGTTAGCGTGGGCGGAGAAATG
>Ga0068855_100000730_pt1 | contig 40377 bp, 21 predicted proteins | sample KBSCornC52_FD_66592 | JGI IMG/M metagenome (GOLD analysis project Ga0068855, IMG submission 66592) | Corn rhizosphere microbial communities from Kellogg Biological Station, Michigan, USA - KBS Corn C5-2 | ecosystem: Host-associated > Plants > Roots > Rhizosphere > Soil ...
GAGAAGCCGCCGATATGTACGGGGAAACCACGGCCTATAACAGTGCGATCATAATCATTCACAACACCATCGCCGTTCAGGTCTTTATATTTGGCATCACCCGGTTGAATGGCGCTGCGGGTATTGCCATTGGTAGGCACATTATCTTTTAACAAATAAGCGCCGTTGGCCAGTTTGTCAAAATCGTTGTACTGATATACGCCATCAGAAAGATAGCCATACATCTGTCCTAATGGCTGACCTATTTTAGTAATATACAAAGGCACTGATGCATACCATTGGTCCCAGCTTATGGCAGAAGTAATACTTTCCTGGTTTTGCGACAGGGCCACTACCTTGCTTTTATTGAAAGAAATATTGAAGCTGGTGCTCCATACAAAATCGGGTTTATCGATGTTTATGGAAGAAAGCCCTATTTCAAATCCTTCGTTACTTGTTTTGCCGATATTTTTATAGGCTGCGGTATAGCCGGTGGTCGGTGGAAGTGCTGCATTCAGCAGCAGGTTGCTGGTAACCTTTTTATAATAATCAGCAGTGAGTGAAAGCCGTTGATGGAAGAATCCAAGATCTATACCTGCATCAGTTTGCGTTGTATTCTCCCACTTGAGGTCTTTATTTTCCATGCTTGATAATACTGCGCCTTGTTGCAGTGTATTATTATAGGAGTAATAACCACTGATAGGAAAATCCACTCTTGCATACGTGGCGTATTCACTTACGCGGTTATTACCAGTGATACCCCAGCTGGCCCTTAACTTGGCATCAGAAAGAAAACTGAATTGCTGCATGAAGGGTTCACTGCTTAAGCGCCACGCAACGGCACCTGAAGGGAAATAGCTCCATTTATTATCGTCTCTGAATTTAGAGCTACCGTCGGCACGGAAAGAAGCGGTAAACAGGTATTTATCTTTAAACGTATAGTTCACTCTCGACAATGCCGATACCAGTGACCATTCTGACAACTGGGGATATACCGGCTGAGGTACGCCATACCCCAGGCCGGCCAATCCCAATTCTTCATAAGGTAATTGATTGGCAGAGGTACCATAGGACGAATAACGGTTGCCCTGTAAGGTAAGTCCGGCTACTACATTAAACCGGTTCTCGCTATTGATTTTTTGGTCCCAGCTCAGCGTATTTTCATTTAACCAGTTATTTGTTTCATAATACATTACTGAGCCGTTTATGCCATAGATATTCGAGGGATTACCTGAGCGTGTTTTTGAATTATTAAATTCATCATTACGCTGTACAGTTTTGTTCAACCCACCTGTTATCCGCAGTTTCAGATTCTTTAAAATGGAATATTCTGCGTAGCCGTTGGCAATAAGGTTATTGATATTCTTTAAACGGTATTCGTTTTGCGCAATGATAATGGGATTTAACCGGTAATCGGTAGTTGGATTTACCAGATCATCACCCAGTTCATCCTGATAATTTACGTCTACCGGTTTGGAAGGTTTCAGCGGAGAAACGGGCCGGTATCCCCACACACTGAACAACAGATTATTCATTGATGAATTGGAAAAGGAAGAAGGAATGGTACCCGTACGTTTAGTATTGGTGAATAGCACATAACCACCCACTTTTACTTTATCATTCACTACCTGGTCGAGACTTATTTTACCCTGATAGCGTTTAAAGCCTGAATTGATGATTATACCGTCCTGATTGAACAGATCGCCCGAAACACTATATCTCGTTTTTGGCGTTCCACCGGTAACAGACAATCCGTGATCCTGCATGGAAGCCTGACGGTACAATTTGTTTTGCCAGTCGATGGCAGGTACACCTTTGTAATCATCTAATGTTACGCCATTTGCCAGGTAGGTTTGATTGAGGTCAGATACGCCCATATCCTGTTGCAGTTTTACAAACTCGTATGGGTTCATTACCGGTATTGCTTTTAAGTTATTCTGAATACCATAATACCCGCTGTATCTGATCACCGGCGGACCATCTTTCCCTTTTTTGGTGGTAATGATGATAACGCCATTAGAGCCTCGTGCTCCGTATATGGCTGTAGCAGATGCATCTTTCAATACATCTATTGATTCGATATCATTTGGGTTCAGAATATTATTGTCGGGGTTTTCGATAGGAAAACCGTCAATCACGTATAAGGGAGAGTTATCCTGTGTAATAGAGTTGTTACCGCGAATGATAATATTGACAGCAGAGCCAGGTTGTCCTTCAGTAGAAGCCACCATAACACCGGCTATCCTTCCGGCCAATGCTTCATCAAATGAACGAACCGGCGCTTTGGACATATCATTCATATTTACCTGCGAAACAGAACCCGTAAGATCTCTCCGTTTTACAGTACCGTATCCAACCACTACCACATTATCGAGGTTTTTGGAATCCAGTTCCAGCATAACGGTTAACTCTTTACCGGCGTCTTCTACTTTTACTTCATACGATTCAAAACCCACGTATGAAAAGATCAAAACGACGCCCGGATCTACTCCTTTCAAAGTAAATTCTCCTTTGGCGTTGGTGCGGGTACCGCGTGTTTGTCCCTTGATGGAAACAGAAACGCCTTCTATCGGTTCTTTTGTTTGTGCATTGCGTACCTGACCGTGTATATCGGCAAACATAGCAGAAGTAGCGACAAGTTTAGGTTTGGGATCTTCTTTTAAACTGAGTACAATGGTTTTGTCGACGATGCTGTAAGTGAGCGGCTGGTTAGCCAAACAATAATCAAGCACATCTTTGAGGGGGGCATTTTTCATGTCGATACTTACCGGTTGCGAATGTTTCAACCAGTCAACATCATAAAAGAACAGGTATCCGGTTTGTTTACGGATTTCTTTAAATAGTTTTTCCAGCGGTACGTCGTGGCGGGAAATACTTAGTTTTTGTGAAAAACCTACTGCCTGTACCTGTAAACAGACAGCCAGTAAAAACACAGCGCTTAATTTCATAAGCCAGGCAGTTTTGACAATTAAATGTCTTGCACGCTGCTCCCTTTGGGGAGAAGGTGCTTGGCAAAGAACCTTCAAATACATAGTTTTGTAATGATTGCGGAAAAGAGCTCCGGCCTTCAACTTCTGGAAGCTCCTTCCTTTGGTTAATGTTTAGCAGTTACAAAAATTGTTAGGGGTTAACCCAATCGACCGGAAACACGCCAATGTTTCCGGTTTTTTATGGACAAGGATGAATGGTTAATGGGCAATTGACAATGGACAACTGGCAATGCTCTATACTGACTGTCAGTTTTCTTTTTTATAACTCATTGTTTATTGCTTATTCTCAATTGCTTATTGTTACAGTTTCTCCTTCTATAGTGAAGTGTATTTTGCTTAGTTCAAGGATCTTGAGCACCTGCGACAGGTTAGCATTACGTGACACCTGCCCGGTAAAGCGTCGGTTTGAAACTTTTCCATTATAAACAACCTGCACTTTGTACCAGCGCGATAGTTGCCGCATGATCGTTTGAATATCTACATTATCAAAATAGAACAGCCCATTTTTCCATGCTACCGCTTCTTCGGTATCTATATCATGAACAGTTTTTATAGTTCCGGTATGATCATTTCCGGATGAAGCAATTATTGCCTGTTCACCGGGGTTAAGCATTGCTTCTTTATCTACTCCTGTCATCGTTACCTTAACCTTTCCTTCCAGCAGCGTGGTTTTGATCGTTTCTTCATCTTTATAGGCGTTCACATTAAAGTGAGTACCTAATACTTCTACCGCGGCATTGCGCCCATCACCGGCAGCAGATGTTACAAGCACTTTAAACGGCATTTTTTTGCCCGACTGAAGCTTAATTGATGTTATTTCAAAATATGCTTCACCGGTAAGTTCAACTTGCCGTTCATTTCCGGTAAATGCTGTTGGAAATCGTATAGAGGAAGCTGCATTAAGCCACACCTGGCTGCCGTCGGGTAAGATCAATTGATATTGTCCACCGCGTGGGGTAGATAATGTATTGTATGCAACATTTGCCTGTTGCTTATTGTTGTTTATGGCCGATTGTTTGCTGCCCGATGCCTCATTATATTCCAGCATTCCCTCTTTCTTCAATATCTGCGCATTGCCCTGCTCGCGAAGCATGCCGTTTTTTGCGCTGTCAAGCACAATTACAGAACCATCATTTAATGTAAGCATGGCTTTATTACCACCTGGGAATGCATCATGGGCCGGCGCCACTTGATGCACAGCTTTTACAATTGCTTTTCGGGATGGATTATGGGCAATAAAATAATATACCGGTATGGCTACCGCCGCTATTGTTACAGCCGCAACCGCCATCCGAAACCATGAGCGTTTCACCAGCGGCACAACAGGTATTTGTTGTTGTGCAACTTCTATCTGTTGCCAGATGGCGGCTTTCATTTCCCTTGCCAGCACTTCTTTTTCATCATCCTTCATGGATTCCTTCTCTCCAACCTCTTTATCAAAGCAATTATAATACGCTTCCAGGAATTCTTCCTCCTCCTGTGACGTTTTGCCGGCAAGGTATTTTTGTACAAGCCGGATAAGTTTTTTCCTGGCGTTGGAATTAGCCATGATGCGGATGCTTTTATAATAAGTACCGAAAAAAGAAAAAACTCCCAAAGCAAATGGGAGTTTTTTTAAAAAAAAGAAGTTCGGCTTATTAAAACAGCATAAAAAAGCTGGCGATATGAAGGCGTAAACGCTGAATAGTAGTGCCTAACTGGTTTTGTACGGTTTTTTGTGAAATACTTAATTCATCGGCAATTTCTTTGGTTGACAGGTCTTCTTCCGTATGCAACAAAAAGATCCTGCGCTTTTTTTCGGGCAGCACGTCAATCCATGCTTTTACATAATGCAGCAATTCCTTTTCCATAATATTGCCTTCGGCCCCAAATGAAGAGGAGGCAATAGTTTCATATAATTCAAAAAACGCGGGGCCGGTTTTTTCTTTTGCGATTAATTTATATACCTGGAAACGAACAGCGGTTAACAAATAGGCTTTCAGATTGCTTATTTTCACCTGTCCTCTGCGGCACCACAGATCAACAAACACGTCCTGTATAATATCGCGGCATTGCTCTTTATCTTTTAATCGCTTATAGGCCGCATGATACAGCAATTCCCAGTACCGGTCGTACAAAGTATCAAACGCCAGCCGGTCATGCTGTGCAAGCAGTTCGAGTAAATAGGTATCAGTATAATGTATATAAGCAGTCACCTGATATGTGGTACATGTGTTCGCAGTAAAAATAAAAAAATACCTGATATATTTTACTGCTGCCTTGTTCAAGATTCCTTTAGTAGAACAAATGCTGCTTAAAGATATTGATTACTAATACAATTGTTAAAAAATCACGCAAACGATTGCACAATGTTTACACCGTGTTGCCACACTATTTTATCGATTATTATGTTCTTCTGACAGAAATGTATTTTAATAATAGGTTCTCTTTCGCTTAATATTTACTTAATGAAAACTTAACCGAGGTCAATGGCGGTTAATATCTTATTGGTTTAGCCCTTTTACTCATTTCAGCAGTAATATATTTTTTGAAACCATCTTCATTGATGAACTGCTCTTCACTTCTCTCCCACCCTGCATAAAACCGAAAAACAATTGATTGGTCATTTTGAACAGGTGCTGCGATGGTGTAGGTATTCTGTATATCACTATTGGCATTGGGTGTAACGCCGGTTACAACATTTCTATTGCCGGGCATGATTATGGCCAGGCCAAGTTTATCGTTATTTTCCGATTGTACATCATAGGTATAAATTGATTTATAACCTAAGGTGTCAATTTCATGTACCTGATTGCTGTGCAGGTTCACAATGCCGGTTACAAGCTTTGAACCCGAAGGCGCATTGGTTACTGATACATTACTTTGATAGCAATACGCACCGCCCCATATACTGATCGTTTCTGTAACAGTTACAGGAGGCAAATTATCAGCTACTTTCCAGTCGGCATATTTCATTCTGAATATGGCTCTGACAGGTCCGTCGGCGATTTTTTCGTATGTTACCTGTTTAATATTGCTGCCACCTAATCTTACCAATGTGTCTTTACCATTTTGTAAGGGAACTTGTAATGCCAGAGAGCCTGCGCCTAATGATGCACCCACTTTTAAAATATCCATTCCCCAATCGGCCTGTTTATGATAGCTTTTTGCAGTATCCCTTCCAACTTCATCCATCATCATTGCAGGTGTCGTTTTACCCCAGATATCTTTTCCATTGCGAACATCAAAATATATACGAAAACCTACTTTATCATTCTCCCATGCCGGCCCTTCGGTGAGATAAGGTGGTAATGCCTGTTTGGAAAAATCAGTTGGCTGGTTATTTACCGGCATGGTATCTTTAGCAACAGCTTCGCCAAAACTATTATCGCTACTCTTTCGCATTTGACGTACATGCGCGCGTACAACAGCTTTTATTGTAGCAGGAGCATCAACAACGGCAGGCTCCAATTGTAATTGTTCGTTGGGCTTGAAAGAATACAGGAAAGCCGCCTCATCCCATGTGTTGTCCCCATCAAGATCATCGAACTGTACAACAAAGGGAACTCCGGTTGGTTTTTTGATTGTAATGTATTTACCGGCTGCAATGCTGCCGAGCTTCTTTTCAAGATCGGCTCTTTTTAAAACTACCAGTTCATCGGGCCGGTCGGTATTGAGCGGATTGATAATAATGATTTGTTTGGGTGATTGGTGGCAGGATATAATAAACAGGCACAGTACACCTGCGATTATGGGGGAGGTTAAATTAAAAAGTTTCATTACTTATCTTGTTATTTTCGATTTGATTAGCGCGGCAAAATATAAAAACTTCGCTGTACCTGTTCAGCTGTTTTTGCTTTCGGTTCAATAATACTACCATATTGCCAGGCAACGATGGTGACTTTTACAGGAAATTTACTGCGCGGCGGAATTTTCGTAAATGTTACTATATTATCTTTTACGATGGCCGGCCCTTCCTGTACAAAATAATGTACCGGCATACGTGCATCGGAAACTGCGCTTAATGATATAGATGTTGTTCCATTTTTTACATTGGGTATCTGGGGAAAACTTATAGTTTGATCTTTTCCTTCAACTATCTTTACAGGCAGATCCATTTTAGCCTGCTGTACGGCTGGCTTGTATTCTTTATCACCGCCATGTTCAGCAGCAAACCAGCAGGAGTAAACACGGGCATTATTATCCATGCCTTTCTCAAAAATAATTTGAAAAGTAGTGTCGTTTATTTTTCTAAACGGACCGGTAATGCGATTGATCACGATATTGCCTTTTTCTGCATGACCAACTGGTGCACCGGCCGGAAGTCCTGTCCATTCAGATGTGCGTGCATGGGCACCAGGCACTGTATCTAAAAAGGTAGCAGTCAGAGTAAACGTAATGCCATCTGCTAATGGCTGAAACGCGAGATCAACCTGCTGGTGTGTATTATGCTGGCCCACTACTTTTCTATTTTGGACATAACCGAGCAGTTCAGCTTTTTTATTTCGATATGCCGATTCATATTGCTCTGTGGCCTGCACCATTTCTTTATCAAAAAACCAGAATGCCTGCGATGCATCACCTGTATATTTTGATACCGGTGCCGATGGCGATGCACGAAGCTGATTAAAGCGCCATTTATCCATTAACCAACCTGTTTTGGCAGGATTAATTGGAACCAACACTGGCGCGCCCTGATGTGATGATTTTGGAAGACGATATTGCATTGCCTTTTTTATATAAAAGGCGATGTATTGTATCTTTTTTACAGAAGCGGTGAAGTGACCTTCTGCCGGACAGGCAAGCATACTTAATGGCATGAGCGAATGTTCCTGCCGCTCTTTTAATCCTTCTGCAGACCATGTATTAGCTGCTTCATATTCTCCCATTGTTTCAAGACAAGGGACATAATCGATATTCTGATCCTTTTGCCATATATCAGGAGCAAAAACCGGACTGCGGAAATAAGGCCATTGTCCGCTCACAGAAATAGCACATAAAGTTCGTTGCGGATTCCAGGCAGCAAAATAATAAGGCCAGCTTGCCGATGCAGAATGGCCAATAGGAATAACGGGTACATAGGTTAATTCGTTATATCCTGATTCATTTGCCAGTGTACTCATTATACTGTTAAAGACATCTCCGGCTCCTTCATTAAACTTAAACAAATGATCGAATGACGGCGATACCCATATTATGCCAATTGACAGCTTACCCATTGCTTTTCTGAACGCCTCGTGTTCTATGATGGGCTGCTCCTCCATATTGTTTTGCGCCAACACTACCGCCTTCAGGTATTTACAATTCTCCGGGACCCACAAATATGCCCTTGACGCTGCATTCTTTGCTCCTTTCACCGGTACCGACCATTGCCATACCTGTGATGAAGCGGGTAAACAAATAATCATTAACAACAGCAGTGCGGGAAAACACCTTAACCTCATGACCTCACCAGTTTCTTCTCCAGATCTTCCAGTGAAACGCCTTTTGTTTCGGGCACTTTTGTTAATACCCATATCAGTTGGAGAACCATCATAAAGGCAAAGAAAGCGAAGATGGGCCAGGGGTCCTTGCCAAAAATTCCCTTTTCTTTATCAAGAAAAACGGGGGTGATTAAAGTGATCAAAGCGGCAAACACCCAATGGGTTCCGGCGCCAAATGATTGTCCGAGCGCACGTACTTTATTGGGAAATATTTCTGAAATAAATACCCATATCACAGCACCCTGCCCAATAGCATGCGCAGCAATAAACAGCAACAAAAACACCATCAGGAGACCTGCGCTGCCATGCGTAAAAAACAACCAGGCTACCATAGACAAACTAATGATATAGCCTATAGAACCAATAATCAGTAAGGTTCTTCTTCCGATCCTGTCTATCAGGTACAAACCTACGAATGTAAAGATCAGATTAGTGCCTCCGATAGCAATGGAGTTTAACAATGACTCTTTAGAAGCAAGACCAATTTGCTGTAAAATTTCCGGTGCATAATATAAAATGAAGTTAATGCCTGACCACTGGTTAAAGAAAGCCACCATGAAAGCAAGCCATAATATTGTTTTATATTTTGTACTGAAAAAGCCACGGCTATCATGACCTGCATGTTCTTCGTGTTGAATACTTGTGGTAATAGACAACAACTGTGCATCTACATCAATAACACCCAGTTTTGCCAGTATCCTTTTCGCCTGTGTGATATCATTCTTTTTAGACACCAGCCAGCGCGGACTTTCAGGAACACTTACGACCATTATGGAATAAATTAAAGAAGGAATAGCCAGTACGCCAAGCATCCAGCGCCAGTCATTGGCCCCTCCTACTCCCTGCAAAAAATAATTGGAAAGAAATGCGATCAATATTCCGAATACAATATTAAACTGGTACATGGCGCCAAGGCGTCCGCGGGTAGATGGGGTGGAAATTTCAGAAATATAAATGGGCGCAGCAACAGATGATACGCCTATTCCCAGACCGCCGATAAAACGGAAAAAGGAAAACGTATAGGGATCCTGTGCCAGGGCAGATCCAAAAGCTGATATAGTGAACAGAATACCAATCCAGATCAATACCTTTTTTCTTCCATATTTCTGAGTTGGGATGCCTCCGGTTAAAGCCCCTACGACAGTTCCCCACAAAGCCATAGACATTATAAAGAAACCGTGAAACCAGGGTGAAGTATGCCACAACTGTTTTATAGGCAGATTTGCCCCCGAAATAACAACCGTATCAAAACCAAAAATAAAACCGGCCAGTGCAGCAATCAGTGCGAGCCTGAATAAATAGGCAGACGCTTTGCTGCTACTGACAGCCGTACCTGTTGCAGGCGTATTTTCTATGCGGATATTCATATAGTAGTTGTTTTAGTTTATGTACCGGTTAAAGGTTTAGGGCGCTGATCTGATCCATATTGCCTGACCGCCCGACGGTAATAAATTTACATTTAATATTGTTGTGGCGTCTATTTTCTTTGTTTCTGCTTTTACTTTTGTTTTGGTGGCTGCTTTTTCATCATCGCTATAAATGGTAGCAAGGTATTTCTTCCCTTTTGGCAAAAAATCAAAATTCAGCTTCAATGCCCTTGCATCATCATTTGTAATAGTTCCTATAAACCAGTTATCACCACTACGCCTCGCCGTGGTAATATATTCACCCGGCACACCGGCAATGACCTTTGTTTCATCCCATACCGTTGGTATTTTTTCGAAAAACTCTATTTCCGGTTCGTTCTCATACTGGGTTGGTTTATCGTACCAGAAAAGTGTTTGAATAGGGCTATAATAAACGGCTGCAAGCGCCAGTTGGTGCGCATGTGTTGTTTTAATACGTTTGTCGTAATAACAGATGGTGTAATCTGCCGGCCCGGCAATAAAACGGGTAAAGGGCAATACGGTATTATGGGTTGCATCGGGCATTTCTTCATTACCCCGGATGCCTTCGGCCGTCATCAAATTTGGCCATGTTCTTTGTTCACCGGTTGGTCGCCAGTCGTCGTGGATATTTACCATAATATTACTTGCAGCTGCCTGTTGAATGGCTTTTTCCAGCCAGGTTGTCCATCGATGGGAACCTACCTGTACAAAACCAAATTTCACGCCTTTTACTCCCCATTTTTTATACACGGCAAATAGTGAATCAGACTGAGCCAACAAGGCCTGCTGGTTTACATACAACCAAACGCCGATACCTTTTTCTTTTCCATATTGAATAATACCGGGCATATCCAAAGGTGCTACTACTTTTGTTGCATCTGATTCAAAACTAAAGGCAGGTCCATACCACTTCCAGTCGAATAAGATATACTGCAGGTGATGCGCAGCTGCAAAGTCGATATAAGCTTTGGCATCAGCAGTGGTTTGTGTCATTACGCGGATAATCTTTCCGGGTTGGATCCAGCTTACGTCCTTTATTTTAACGGGCTCATTAAGGTTTTCCATTACATAATTGTGCTCAATCAGGTCACCCGGTTTTTCTGCGATCATGATCAATCGCCAGGGCGTGGCAACCGGAGAAATAAGATCAGCCGGATCATGCATAGAGGTTACAATCGTATTGGGTCGGTCTTTACTCAGCGTAAATTTGGTTCGTGAATAATCGGTTAGGGCAGCTTCAGCCAGGCAGGCATATAATCCATTAGGTAATTGCAGAGTCAATGGACGTTCGCTTTCTCCAGGCCAGTTATTTAACGGCAATAGTTTATAAGCGCCCTGGGCCCATCCGGTAAACCACGCTTTTGTATCGGCAGGCAAAGTGAATGAGGTGTTTTCAGCCACTGTCCTATAGTATGTTCCTTTGGGGTTTTCAGGAAAGAAATACCTGATGCCGACTCCTTCATTATACACCCTGATCTGCACCTGCATTTCGTAAATAGGGTTATCGTCTTTCACCAATGAAACGGTAACGCCATTGTAATAATCTCTGACAGTATTGTTTTCACCACATACGGGCTTCCAGGTGGTATCAACGGCCACCGCAGTCACTGTTTTTACTGAAAGATTTTCGCACCATCTTGCATGGGTATCTATCTTTAATGCCATGGCGCTTTCTGAAAGATGGTTATCGAGCTGAAGATCCAAAACCGACTCCTGTATCACCGGTTGATTTTTATAAGTTACCTGGTAATACATAGTCCTTTTATCCTGTGCGTCTTTTTTCTGATAAAACTGAACCGCTATATTTTTATCTGGTGATGCAACCTGTACGCGGCTTTCGGGAATAACAGCATCCTGCGCATGTAGTCCATTACCGGTTACAAATGCGGTCAGTATAACAAGTATTTTTTTCATGCGATCATTAAAGCTTTTCATAAATACTTTTTCCTTCCTTTAGTTTCTTCAGTCGCAATAATGCTTCTATATAATAATAATCGGCGTATATAATGGAAGCATCTACTTCGCCACCTTTGGGTTTATGACCTGTTGAATGCAATAAAAATGCATTATTAGTATTACGACTTTGATAAGTATCAGAAGAACAATTTGCCAGCATTTGCTCTGCTTTTTTGCGGTATTCAGCCGCTTTGGTTTTATCAGATACAAATGTGCTCAATTCTAATAATGCAGAAGCAGTAACAGTCGCAGCAGACACATCTTTAGGAGCGTTCGGAATATCAGGTGCATCGAAGTCCCAGTATGGAATTAAATCATCGGGAAGCCTTTTCAAATAAATGTCAGCTACTTTTTGGGCAAAATCAAGGAACTGCGGTTGTTTTGTTTCGCGGTAAACCATTGTAAAGCCATAAATGGCCCAGGCTTGTCCCCTTGCCCACATCGATGAATCGGAAAATCCCTGATGTGTAACACCCTTAATTTTTTTACCCGTTACAGTATCATACACTATCACATGATATACGGAATAATCAGGTCGAAAATGATTGTTCATGGTAGTAGTGGCATGACGAAGAGCTATATCATACAACTTTTTGTCACCACCGTTTTTCGATGCCCAGAATAACAGTTCCAGGTTCATCATATTATCAATGATGGTATTGTGCGGCCATCCCTGTTCTTTAACCATTGCAGGCCAGGAAAGAATGGTGCCTACTTTTGGATTAAACAAAGTAGCGAGTGTGTCAGCTGTAGCCAATAAGACTTTCTTATAAGAAGAATCTTCTGTTAACCGATATGCATTACCAAAGCTGCAATAAGTTTGAAATCCAAGATCGTGATCACTTGCCGGATGCTGTGAAAGCGGCGTCAGTTCTCTGGTGAATTTATCGGCGGCTGTTTTATACCTGCCATCCTTTGTATACTCATATGCATACCATAAGATGCCGGGCCAGAAACCACTTGTCCAGTCTTTATAATTCACATACCGCCAGCTGGACTTTCCATGATCAATGCTTCGTGGCAGATTGGTTGAGTCTGCGGGAATAGTTTGTAAGGTTTTGTTTGCCTGCGATATGCAATAATCAAGATTTTTGTTTTCATCAAAAGAGGATGTGTTACATGATGCCAGCATCATTATTACAACGCAGGTATTCCTTAATCCTTTCATTCGGTTTTATTCTAAAGTTCAATTGGCGTATAGGGCATTTCAGGTAAATCAAATGTCACTACTGCCTTACCATTAATCGTTGCTTTTTTACCAGGGAATGATTTTTTATCGGCAGTCAAGACCGCTTTTGTTTTATTCTGCAATATTTCCTGTGGAATGGTTAATGTAACAGACCGCGAACAGGTAAAAAACCACTGATTGTTTTGTTTGCATAAAACGGCCGATGCACTGTCTGACTTTACCTCAATCCCATAACCACTTTTTGCTATACTCTTACCATTACCAAGAAATAAGTATTGAAGGCTTCCGTCCTTTTCGCTGATCACCCCATAAGTACCACGGAATTTTTGATCCTTGTACGTTATACTTGTCTTACTATCTGCCGAAGAGAAGATATAATCTCTTATCCCATTTTTGCTCTCAACCATTATACCGCTGAAATTATCGCCAGCAGAAGATGGTACAAAGGAACTAATAGACACGATCGATTTTGGTTGAGACGAGGAAGATGGTTCAAACACCGCAACAAAAGGTCGCTTCCAGGCTTCACCGTATTGGCGTGCCACAATGGTGGGCAATGGCAATTCAGCGATTTCCTTAGGAACGAGGCCACGATCGATGGCAGTAGACTTCGGCGACTTTACCATAAATATTTCCCTATCAGTTTCGCCTTTCATCCACATATTCATAAATATGGTATCACGTTCGGGCATTTTCAAACGGAAAGTAACATTGACATCTTTGTTAGTTTGTACAGCCTTTTGTTCCCACAAATAATCATAGGCAATCAGATTACCACTGGCAAAAGCTAATTTATCAACCGGATGCAGATTGAAGGGATTGCCATCGTTATCGCGAATTACCGCGTCCTGCCCCATATTGTGATAAAAATAATCGTGTCGTTTATCGCCGCCTTCTTTTTTCGCAGAGCGGAACACATCCACATAATAACCTGTTGAATCGCTGGTGCGAATAATGCTCATCATCCGTTGTTGATTGGCATTGGTTTCTGGTTCCAGAAAATACAGATCGGCAAAACTTATATTGGGAAAGATACCTTCTTTTGCTTCTGATGCAGGGTAACAACTTTTTACGCTAAAGCCATGATTACTCTTCATTTCGGGATAAGAAGAAATACCGTCAACGACCACGGTATTATGCGCCGGAAATTTAGAATAGTACTCAGCATAATCGGGCTGAAAATAAGTAGTTCCAATACCAGCCTCCGGAGCCAACGGCAATCCCTTTCCATATAATTCCAGCGAAATACCATTGGCATGCATATGATTGCCCAATGAAGCATTGAGCGAAAGAGCCAATGCATTTTGCGGATTGGTTCCATTACGCTGAATAAGCCAGCTTACATTGGGAGAATAGAATAAGTGACTTGTAAAATCGCTCAGTCTGCCAGCAGGGACAGATTCTTTTAAAGAGAAATCTGAGTACGTAATCAAAGAAACAAGATCACGCTTTTCAGCTACCGGTTGTTTATTGTCTATTGATGATTCATTATTCAGCATTTTAATAAACCGCGTAAACTGCTCTTCCTGCTGCGGTTTATTATTTTTCTGTGCATTGATCACTACCTGCTGCGCCGGAACTGTTGACAATCTCCCATAGTGCGAATCACCAAACGAAACCATATAACCATTTGGGAAAAGGTATTGGGCGGTAGCCAGTACAACTTTTTTAAGAATGGGCAATTGTTCCAGCAGATCAAAATTCAATACTCTGTCGAACATAGAAACAAAACTCATATAGTCGCCAATCACGTTTTGTGAATAACCCGGGCTTTCGGCCCAAACGCCTGTATTGGGATCATATCCTCTTTTGATCAGTTCGGTAAGTGACCACTGGCGTATAGAAGTTTGATTAATTACCTGATCAAGATAATACTGGCAGCCCCTGCCATCAGCATAAGCATTATTATTTTCAAGGATCAGGGCGATATAGGCTACAAAACGCGCTTCAATTAAATCCCAGTTATTAAAGGGCACTCCGTTTTTAATGATGAGATCGGCCCATTTTTTAAATGACTCTGCATACAGATTCATTTTACCGGGTGCATGCTGCTGAATATAATCATGTAAAAAATCATAACAAATGGTAAGCTCATTCAGAATGTCTTCATGAATTACTTCAAACGACGACAATCCAACCAGTGTTTGATTATGCCCATGATTGAGATCATAGGGTTCTTTGCGGTAATACATGCCGGTCATGTACGTATCAAAAAGATCAAAGGCAAACTTTGCATATTTTTCTTCACCACTATACCAGTAAATAATAGCAGCATTTTGCGCCATGGTCATAATCTGGCGATTGATGCTTTCAACGATCCGGCCTGTTTTTACCTGTTCAACCCATTCCAGCGGCTGACCGGGTTTAGAGCGGTTTACATAATATAATCCACGAGGATCATCCATGTAAGGCAATATATCTTCCAGCTTGGGTGCAGCATAGGAGGTAACGGCATCCCTTGTACCGGTAAAACGAACAGTAGGTACAGGCGCCTGTCCTTCTGCATGATCATACACACCACCTTTAATAAAGACATCGGTCGATTTTGTTTTCCAGTACATCTGCAATCGTGAAACAATCCACGTGCTGTCTGTCTGATGTCTGTTTACATACTCTTCGATGCCTTTTTTCGATTGTTCAAAAGTGGTACTGGCCCAGCCGGCTGAACTGAGTAATTGCTGAAGCCGTGGTTTTTCATTATTATCCGTAAGTAATCTTGGATGCAGCGGGGTGATAGTCGCAGGTATTTTAATTACCTGCGACTGCAACATTATAAACACAAACTGTAAAAAAATGAATACACCTGTACGTTTCATCATTCAAATATATCTTACCAATTCGGATTTTGTGTAATGTTAGGATTTAACTGTATCTGGGTAGAGGGAATAGGGTACAGATAATTTTTCTCACTAAAACTACGAGCTCCATCTATTATTAATGCTCCATTCAAATACTGGCTGGGACTTGAATATTTTGCTGTAGCAGACTGCGAAGTCCAGGTAGTTTGAAATTCCGTGCCTGCCCATTTAATACCAAGCACTTTTTGCAACATTACATTGGCCCCGATCAGCGGATCTTCATCATCACCACCCAGATTAGGACCATTCACTGCATTATGCCAACGTTTCAAATCATCTAATCTGAATCCTTCACTTGCCAGTTCTATGGTGCGCTCACGTCTTATTTCACGTCGCATATCCAGGCCATTAGTTGAAACAAATGCATTGCTTAATTTGGGCATTGCTTTGTTTACACGCAACCTTACAAGATTTAACGATTTATCCAGATCGGCATCACTGATGGCGCCGGTTCTTTCATAAACCGCTTCGGCATAATTCAACAGTACTTCGGCATAGCGTATTACAGGGTAATCGTATCCTTCTTCATTGTCAGGCACCTGTCGTTCAGCTACGAACTTCTGCCAGCCATAACCACTGGTTGTATTGGCATAAGGTTTCCAGGGCGAAGCATCAGCATTGGCAATATCCTGCGGACTCCAGTCCCAGTTAATATGCCAGTTATTGTTACCGCTCCAGTAATACCAACCTGCAACCCGCATGGTATAGAACATGCGTCTGTCGCGATTCACAAACTCAGAATTCATGGTAGCATATCCCTGAAACAGAGGTGATTTATCAATAGGCAATCCATCGCTGCAGAGATAAATATTGGCTAACCGGCGGGTAAAGCCAGGCGCACCTGTATGTGATACATTGAATCGTATTTGTCTGATGGTTTGATCGTAGCGGTTGGCAAGAATATATTCTTTATTGGCCGATTTATTAATACCAGCGGGGTTCGACTTCTGGTTTTCGAGAATGAACATGTATTTCTGTGCCGAATCGCCTAGAACAGCAGGAGCAAATAAAGCATATTCATTGCTGGCAATTACTGAACCGGCAGCTGATATAGCCATATCGAACAAACTGTTGTAATGGGCAGAAGAACCACTTCTGAATTTCTGCCAGGAGCCTTCATATAATGCCACGCGTGAGAGGAAAGACTGTGCGGCGCCTTTTGACACGCGTCCCTTATCGGTTGATGCAATGGCGCTTTCTACAGGTAAATCAGGAATGGCCTGATTGAGATCATTAATAATGAAATCAACAACCGAATCACGACTGGAACGACCGCCCATTAATTCAGGAGATGCAGGATCAAGCGGAGCAGTAATTATGGGAACACCGCCATATAATTGCAACAGATCAAAGTAAATATATGCTCTGAAGAACTTTGCCTCAGCAACATATTTCTTTATATCGTCTGGCGTAGAATAAGTGGCGGCTTTTGCCAACAGGTAGTTTATTACCCGTATTCTGCTCCATGCACCGGTTGCCACACTGTTTACAATAGTGCTGTTTACTGTTGTATTATTATAATTGCTATTCCAGATATTATCACTGGTTGGAGTTGTATTTGTACCCCGGCTCACGGCATTTATACCGCCGTAGTCTGATCTCATGTCGCTATGCGGATTATCCTGCAGCACATCTGTAAAAGTGCGCAGGTAAGTATAAAACTGGTTAGAAGCCAGCATATAATCATTCGGAGTTTTCCAATAAGAAGCATCCGACAATTGATCAAGGGGTGTGAGGTTCAGTGCTTTTTTACAAGCCGTTTGCAATACACCAATTCCCACTGTAATACCGAGTATATATAATATAGATAACTTTTTCATGTACATATTTTTATTGTTTACAAAACCGCATTACATACAGCCTTCTGCTATCAGAAGGTAAGATTTACACCGGCAGTCATGTAGCGATAAAACGGGTAACGGGTAATAGCCGATTCTCCATTGGCACGACCTACACTGCGCGTAGCTTCAGGATCGAATCCGTCGCGTATGTGTGTTATTTCCCAGAGATCATTTCCGGAGAAATAAACGCGCAATTTTTGTATATGCGCCTTTTGTACGTACTGTTGAGGTATCGTATATCCGATTACAAGATTTTTTAAACGAACGTAGGCACCATTTTCAACCGACCACGTAGAGATCTGGTAGTTGTAAGTATTGTAGGTTGTTGCATTTTGGCCTGCTGATAAAATGGGATAATAAGCACCGGGATTGTCGGGCGTCCAGGTTTTGCCCCACCAGAAAGTGGTTTGTCCCTGAAAGATAGAACCGAAAGGAACTCTCCAGTTACCTTCTCTGAAGATGGTTCTTTTACCTACACCCTGAAAAGTTGCGGCGAAATCAAAACCATTCCATTGCACACCTAAATTAAAGGCATAGGTATATCTTGGATCATCACGGCCCAAATACACAAGATCGCCAGGTGTAGTTAATTTACCATCACCATCTACATCTTTAAACATGTTGTCGCCAATGCGTACACCAGGAAGACTTCCGGTTGTGGCCGGCATGCTGATGTTATTACCCGGTTGCAACTGTATATAATCCTGACGTGTTTTGTCGTCCTGTATACGACCGGCATATTGCAAACCAAAATAAGAACCGACCGGATAGCCCTGAACAGCTGTATTATATCCGGGAGCGATTACGGAGTTTGCCTGGTATTGAACCAATTTGTTTCTATTGTCAGTAATTGACCCACCTACAAAATAGCTGACCTTGCCTATTTTATCGCTCCATCTTACAGACGCTTCCCAACCCCAGGTTCTGAGGTGACCGATATTTAAATATGGTGCAGTGGCCCCCAATACCGCCGGGAACTGCTGAGGCAGCAGCATGTTGGTATTGTTCTTTATAAAATACTCGACAGTGGTTGATAAGCGATTGTTTAAAACAGTTGCATCCACCGCCAGGTTTTGTGTTTCAACCTTTTCCCATGTTCTTTGCGTACTGGTGAGCAAACTGGTTGGGTCAACATATACCACGGTGCCGCTACCAATGATGGGATAGCCGTTGTTGGTAGGCCCTGAAGTATTTGAGCCTACACCCAGTAATTGCAGATAATCATATAAACCAATATTACTCTGGTTACCTACCGCTCCCCACGAAGCTCTGATCTTCAGGTCGTTTAACCAGTTGATATTTTTCATAAAATCCTCCTGCGACAAACGCCAACCTGCTGAAAAGCCATAGAAGAAACGCCATCTTTTGTCTTCAGCCAGCTTTGAAGAACCATCGTACCGCGCATTTGCTTCAAACAAATATTTTTGATTATACGCATAATTCAAACGGCCGAAGAAAGAGCCGATGGCATAATGATTATTATTTTCATTTACGCTTTTTGTAGTAGCGTCACCTACGCCCAGGTTTAGTGACGGCACATCGTTATTGGCAAGATAATTTGTGCGGGCACTGTAAACGTTATTTTCATCACGCTCGTAGTTGCCACCCAGCGTTAACCCGAAATTGTGGGCCCTGTAACTGTTTTGATATTCGAAATAACCATTCAGATTGTAATAGGGTTCTTTTGCCAGCTGACGAATATAATATGAGTTGGCCTGTGATGGATTGTCAGGAGATCCTTTTTGATAACCGGCATAGTTATACCAGTTGGTTATAAATTTTTGTTCGGTTTTTGTGTCCTGTGCATTCCAGTTATAACCTGCCTGACCTATAAAACGCAGGTGTTTGGTAAAAGAGTAAGTAGCACGTGCGTTGGCAAATACTCTTGTATTATATTCTTTTTGATCGCCACCTAACTGCGCCAGCCAGTTGGGACTATATTGTGTTCCCCAACCATATGGTTGTCCGTTTTTTGTAGCGATAGGGAAACCAGGTTGTTGAAACTGCGACAATACACTATTGATAAGTGTGGGTTGAACGATATCATTTTTTTCCAATGATACGATCGTTTCCAGTTTCAGTTTATCTGAGAAAGTATAGTCATTGGATAATCTTACATTGTATCTTTTATTGGAATTATCGCCCCATTGCAACAGACTTCCATCATCCATATAACCAAGCGATAAACGAAAGCCCGCTTTATCACTGCGTTGTGAGAGACTAATGTTATGTTGGGTAGAAGTAGCAGGTCCCCACAAAGCATCGACCCAATTGGTATTAAAGAAGGTAAAATCTTTCACATCACCGAAACCAGGATTGGCAGGATTTGAAGAAGGAGCTATTGGCGTTCCTACATATGTTAAAGCACCCGTAGTCCAGTCCATGTTGTATTTTACGTTCATATCCAAATAGCCACTGTCGGGTGCATTCTGCTGCAATACACCCAATCTATACCATAAATTTGTAGTAGGAGCAACACCATACCAATCGTTGGTAGTGGCCTGCACCAGTCCTTCTCCAAATTGTTTTACATTGATCATATGAGGTTGTAGGCCAACCTTTTTCCTGGTTACAGAACCATCATATTGAATAACCGGTTTACCGGCCTTTGCTTTTTTGGTAGTGATCAGCACAACACCACCTGCAGCCCGCGCACCATAGATAGCAGAAGATGCATCTTTCAAAAACGACATGCTTTCGATATCGTTGGGATTGATGGAGTTCAATGCATTTAAACTTACGAGGGGAATACCGTCTACTACTACCAGTGGATCGGCATTGTTTGTGGAGGTAGCACCACGGATCTGGAAGTTCCAGTTTTCTCTTCCGGGCGCTGCGGAACTACGCGTTACAACCACGCCGGGAACCTGTCCTTGTAAAGCAGCCATCGGATTGGCAGTAGGTCCGCGATCCTGAAACATTTTGGAATCTATTGTTGCTACTGAACCGGTAAGCGTTGCTTTCTTTTTTTCACCATAACCAATCACTACCACTTCGCCTAAATCGGCATTATTAATAGCCAGACCGATATTCATCATCCGTGTAAAATCAGCAGTCACTGATTGTGTGGCAAATCCCACAGCACTGATTTCCAGGGTAGCATTTTCAGGTACAGCCAAACTGAAGGATCCGTCGGCACCTGTAGCCATCAGCTCTTTACTTCCTTTTACTTTCACAGTAGCGCCTGCAACCGGTTCTTTTGTAGTTGCGTTTATTACTTTACCTGTAACCTTTTTCGTTTGAGCAACTGCCGAAAACATAAACAACAGGATCAGCACGATAGACAGGGAAGAAAGGGAAAGCGACTTCCACAACAATCGTTTAAAGCTTCTCATAATGAAGTGCGTGTTAGTTTAAGAATAATTTTTCCGTTCGTTTAGTATAGGATCGGTGTGGTGGTATTTGTAGTGCAGATGAATGATTGTCTATCCGGATTTTGACATGTTCAATGTGCGTGGTTGTGAAGAGTCTCTTATCATTAAACGTGTTGGTAACACTATTGTCTTTCTTTCCGGTTTTTTATCTGTTTCGGCCAGGTACATCAGCAGTTGCTGAATGATCTGTTCCGAGATCTCTCTGGTTGGTTGTGCCACTGCAGTTATGCTGGGAGAGAACAATGAAAAATGAGTGTTATCGTCGAAGCCGATAACTGCAATATCATCAGGGATAGAAAGGTCCAGTTGTTTTATAGCTTCCAGGCCGCTAATCGCCAGATAGTTCGTAGCAAACAAGATGGCATCCAATTGCGGATTTGCTTCCAGAAATGATCTTATTTCACCCGTAATCTTCTCCTGTTCAAGCTTCAGCTCAAACGAGATCATTTTAATAAAAGGCGTAAGTGAATGCTCATTAATGGCGTCGTGGTATGCGTTCAACCGGTCGCGCATTTGCGTTTGGGCAGAAGGGATGGATACAAATCCAATATTCCGGTAGCCATTTTTCAGAAAATGACGCATGGCCTGGTACACACCATCAAAATTATCTACCACTACGTTAGTTGTTGCAAGACCCGGGAAATAGCGGTCGAACAGGATCACCGGCAGGTTATCATCCATCAGCGCCTGAATATCTTCTTCAATGCCGGGTGCTGGCACTATTATGTACCCGTCTACCTGCGTGTCGCGAAAAGCGCTGATAATATCTTTGGTTATTTTGGCGTCGTTTTCGGTGCTGGCATAAAAGATCTTATAGTCATGTTTGTAGGCGCGTTCTTCAACAATACGGGCAATGCCTGAAAAGAAGGGGTCAGCAATGCCTTCTACGAGCATACCAATGATCTTGCTTTTGCCCGTACGCAGACTTTTCGCCAGGCGGTTTGGCCGGTAGCCTAATTGTTCTACATGTTTTAAAATCCTTTTCTTCAGTTCTTCACTGATCCGCTTTTCAGTTGCCTTTCCATTCAATACAAAAGAAACTGTAGCAGCAGATACGTTCAGCTGTTTGGCTATATCATGTATGGAGACTTTCTTTTTCAAGGCAAAACGTTATTTAATCGATTAAGCAATCTCCTTAAAAGTAAAAACGGGCGATAAGGTTGACACCATTGTATTTATGCTACAATGAGTAACAATTAATAAGGAGTTTGCAGGGACTTTGAACCATCCCGCTTTCGCGGGATGGCGTCTAAAGCTCTGATATTCACTAAAAAACAATATTGGTAAAACACCTATGAAGAATATGATGACAGTTACCGGCATAGCAATCTTTTTATGTCGTTAAATGGTATTTATTTAAAGAAGCGGTACTTCTTTTTTTCCATTTAATCGATAGTTTAGTTAATCGATTAGGCAAAAACTGTAAATTAGTGTCAAATTAACGTTTATATAATGATTGCTGCATCACACGCCCCGGCTTTTATTTGTGCAAACGTTGGCATTGGAGGGCGATAGCACTTACTAAAACGATATACTTTAACCCGATTGCGATTCATATGAAAATTGAAACCATTACTATTAAGGATATTGCTAAAGCGCTAAATCTCTCCTACTCCACTGTTTCCAGGGCATTGAAAGGAAGTTATAAGATCAGCGAGTCTACCCGCGAAATGGTGAAGCAATATGCCTCGGAACATCATTACCGGCCTAATCTCATGGCGCAGAGTCTTAAGAATAAAAAGAGCCGCTGTATCGGTGTAGTGCTATGCAGCATTCCCAACAGCTTCTTTGCCGAGGTGATCAGCGGTATTGAATCAATTGCCTACAGTCAGGATTACCTGCTCATTATTACACAAAACCTTGAATCGTACGAACGCGAGGTAAAGAACCTTGAAAATCTGACATGGCGGTCGGTCGACGGCTTATTGGTTTCACTTTCCACCGAAACAGAAGATCTAAGTCATTTTCAAAAATTACACGATCAGGGTTTGCCGATCGTATTTTTTGATCGGGTCACTGATAACATCAAAACTCACCGGGTAGTTACTGATAATATCGGCGGCACCTATAATGCCATTCGCCATTTAATTGAACGCGGATATAAACGCATAGCTACTGTTACCAGCTCGCCGCATATTTCCATTACCAGAGAAAGACTCGAAGGCTATAAAAAGGCATTAACAGAATTTGGCATGCCGGTAAATGACGATTATATTAAATACTGTCCGCACGGAGGCATGGTGATGGATGAAATTGAAACAGCAGTAGAGTCATTACTACAAAGCAATGAACCACCGGATGCCCTGTTTACCGCAAGTGATCGTATTACTATTGGTACTTATTCTTTACTCACTAAAAAAGGTTTGAAAATACCGGATGAGATCGCCGTGGTTGGCTTTAGTAATTTCGGTGATCCTGATCTTTTCAATCCACCATTAACCACCATTCGCCAGTCGGCATTCGAAATGGGCAAACTAGCCACTGAATTATTAATACAGCTGATTGAAAGTAAACGCCCTGTTACCTCTTTTGAAAGAAAGGTTTTGCCGACAGAACTGATTGTCCGCAGCTCTACCTAAGTTAAGCCGTGCCACGGTTTGGAACCGTGACACGGGTACCAAATAAAAACATTCACACCTGTGCATAACTATACTTCGGAAATAGAACCTGCCCCCTATTTTTGTGGGTTTTCTGGCTTTACTAATCCGAATACAAATGATATCCACAAAAAACGAACAGAAAAATGTGTTGTTGCTGCAGCCCCATCGTTTATTGTCAGATCATAACCTGCTGGAATGTCTGCAAATCACCAAACAGGGAAATGTTCCCAAATATGAAAACACCGAATTAACCAGCACTGAGCTGAATAAAAATTTTCCCAAACTGCCTAAAGAGGTAAAAGATGTATTACTATGGTTCAGCAAAGAACGCATAGGCGGAATGAGAGATGATATTCAAAAAAAGTTCACGCTGCAACGGGCCGGTGTTTCCTACGAAACATATTATAGAACAGCCATAGCTCGTCGCCTGCATGAGTGCATGGAACGGATGAAACCATTTACAGTGCTGGTGAAATGGTATCATAAAATACCGGGCGAAAAAGGTCATTTTAAAACAGCTCCCTGCAGTTTCAGCACTTATAAACCTCAATTACAATTTGAAGTAACAAAAGAGGGAAATGCGCTCCAATTAAATACAATTGTAACTATAAACGGAGCCAGCTACGGCATTGATCAATTTACCCGTTATCATTTTTTATTGCTGAGTGGCAGTGAGTATTTTGTATTATCATGGAAAGATTACCAGATCCTCGAATGGCTGAAGGATAATGATCCGCAACAGTACAGTCATCAGCCGCATGAAATGGCAGAAAACATTCTTGCCAAACTGGAATCATCAGATTACACAGTTAATCGTAATAACCTTTTTCAAAAAAATGAAATCAGTGTAAAACCGGTGAACCGGGTTATGCTGAGTGAGATCAGTCAGTCGTTCCTGGTACTTACCCCTCAATGGGATTATGATGGTTTTATTGCAGAAGGCCCGTGGGCAGCGACTTATGAAGTTACCCGCAACGGACAATCGTACGCTATTTACCGCAATCAGGAAGAAGAAAAAGCATTGTGGCAATTGCTTGAATCACTGCATAAGAATTTCGAAAAACAACTGAACGGATATTATTACGTTTCGTTTGAAGAAGCACAAAAAAAGCAGTGGTTCCTGAAAGTATATCACCGGTTACTCGACCTGAATATACAGGTGATTGGCATGGATATGCTGCAGCATTTCAGATATTCGCAGCATAAAATAAAAACTGAAGTGACCATTAAAACTGACGTAACTGATTTTCTTACCATGGATATGGTGGTATCGTTTGGTGAAGAAGAAGTAGCGCTTACAGAAGTTCAAAAAATAATACAGGCCGGTCAGCGGGCCATCTTACTGCAGGATGGCTCCTTAGGTATTTTAAATGAAGAATGGCTGCACCAGTATGGCACCATAGTGCGTCATGGAAAAATTTCAAAAAATGAAATACAGGTGCCCCGCTGGCTTGCATTTAGTGAAGAAGAAACAGCAACTGGTGAACAGGTACTAAAACCGGTTTTACACAAGGAATGGTGGGAGAAATGGCAACACTGGCAAAAAAGCGACAATGCCATTTATAGTGTTCCATCACAGGTGCAGGCTACACTTCGCCCCTATCAGCAAAAAGGATTTGAATGGATGTTATTGCTGGCAGAAGCCGGCGCAGGCGCCTGTTTAGCCGATGATATGGGATTAGGTAAAACCCTGCAAACAATCAGTGCACTCACCCATCAATTGCAGGAAAAACCGGAACAGCGGCATCTGATCGTTTGTCCTTCCTCACTTATCTATAACTGGCAACAGGAATTACAAAAGTTTGCACCGCATATTAGAGTACTCGTTTTTCATGGAGCGGGTCGTACTATGCAGGATGTGGCAACAGGCGATTACCAGGTAATTATTACAAGTTATGGCACCGTTCGACAGGATATTGAAGAAATGTGCCTCATTGCATTTGGCACTGTTGTGCTGGACGAAAGTCACAATATTAAGAACCCTGCAGCCCAGATAACCAAAGCTGTGGAAAGATTGCAATGTGGTTTTCGGGTCGCCCTGAGTGGCACGCCGGTAATGAACAATACTTTTGATCTGTACGCACAAATGAACTTTTTGTTGCCGGGCATATTTGGTTCGCGCGAATTTTTCAGACGTGAATATGCCGATGCGATCGATCATAAACAGGACGGCGAAAAGATCAAAACATTACAAAGGATCACCGCGCCTTTTGTATTGCGCCGGACCAAAGAACAAGTAGCAACTGATCTGCCTGCAAAAACAGAAATGGTAATGTGGTGCAATATGAGCACGGCGCAAAAACAGCTGTATGATGAAGTCAAAGACAGCATCCGCCAAAGCGTTTTCCTGAACATTGAAAAAGACGGACTAAGCAAAAGCAAACTGGCTGTTTTGCAGGGTATGCTAAAACTGCGGCAGATTTGTAATTCGCCGCTGCTGTTACCAGATGAAGAGCAGACCTGTACCGACTCGGTGAAAACAGATCTGCTGATGAATGAGCTGCAGAATAACCTGAAAGATCATAAAGTGCTTGTGTTTTCGCAATTTACCAGTATGCTCGATCTGCTGGCAGAAAAATGTAAAGAAGAGGGTATTTCCTTTTATCATTTCGACGGACAAACACCGCCTGAGAAACGCATTGAAATGGTTTCTAAATTCCAGCAGCCTGATAACACCACCAATGTATTTTTAATCAGTTTAAAAGCCGGTAATGCCGGTTTAAACCTCACAGCAGCAGGGTACGTATTCCTGTTCGATCCATGGTGGAATACAGCTGTACAGCAACAGGCGATCGACCGTACGCATCGTATCGGGCAAACGAAAAATGTATTCGCCTACAAAATGATCTGCAAGGATACTATTGAAGAAAGGATCATCCAGTTACAGCAACGTAAAAAATTACTCGCCGAAGAACTGATTGCCGAGGATGAAGGGTTTGTAAAATCTTTGACTGAGGATGATATTAAATATTTATTCAGCTAGCATATTTCTATACCGCATTAGCGCTTCAATATAATAATAGTCAGCGTAAATCAAGGGCACATCAATTTCTGAGTTATGCGGCAGGTTGCCTACTGCATGTTTCAGAACAAATCCATTGTATTCCTTTGGTGTTGCAAAATATTCGGGTGAGGAAAGCGCTCTCAGCATAGCGATGGCTGTAGTCCTGTATTTGTGCCTGTCTTTTCGTTTTACATAGTTTGCCAGTTCAATTAAAGCTGAACATGCGATGGCTGTTGAAGATGCATCATGGTAAGCAGGTGCAGTGGCCGGCGCGTTAAAATCCCAGTAAAAAACATTTCCTGCCGGCAAATGCTTCAGCATATATTCTGCGATATGCGTAGCCTGATCGAGATACTTTTTATCTTTTGTTTCTCTGTACGTCATGGTGAAGCCATATAATCCCCATGCCTGTCCGCGCGCCCACGACGATTCATCCGCGGCGCCTTGCACTGTTTGTTTCTTTTGCACCTTTCCGGTTTTCGGATCATAAATTACCAGATGATAAGAGCTGTAATCAGGTCTGAAATGATTTGCAATGGTTGTATTGGCGTGTGTTATCGCTATTTTATAAAATGATGAATCGCCGGTAAAACGCGTGGCTGCAAACAGCAGTTCAAGGTTCATCATATTGTCGATGATCACCATAAACTGATCGGGTTTCGAATCCCATGAACGGATACAACCCACTTTTTCACTAAATCGACTGGCCAGTGAGCGGGCGCTGGTGATCATAACCTGTTTATACCATTCATCAGGTTTCAACCGGTACGCATTTCCAAAAGAGCAATTCATCATAAAACCCAGATCGTGCGAGGTGGTATTGGTCTTTTCTTTTTCAAGCACTTTTAATTTCCGGATCGCTTCACTATACAGTAATGTGTCGTTTGTTGCCTCGTATAGGTATAATAAACTTCCCGGATAGAACCCTCCTACCCAGGGTTCGGAACCGGTCGTTTTTATATTTTTTGTTGCCGGATCAATGTTAGAGGGAAACCGGTCGGGGGATAATTGAGTTGACAGATAAGTATAATTGACGACAGCTTTTTGCAAACTAGTATCAATGATTTTAATTAAATCACTTTTTTGCGCTTGAGCAGGCAAATACATCCCGGCGATGGTAAGGCATATTATTAATCTGACAGTGTGACTCATCTGTTTACTTTTCAGTTATAATCGTATAAATCATTTTATCAAATACCCCAGTTGTTTTGCATTCAATTCAACTGCCGGCGAAAAGGCGCTGCCATTCATGTATTGCTCCAGGCTGTAACGCAACTGTCGGGCAGCGGGTCTTTTATCCAGATTGTGCGTTAGATCCATTGACACAATCATGAGTTTGCCTTTATCCACTTTAGCCTCGACCACATTGGCCATTTTACGATTCTTAAAGAAATTATCGATTACCCGAACAACAGGCTGTATTGCCGGTAATGAATCAATGATCATCGTTTTTGAACTGGTGATCAGATCCCACCACTGCCAGTTTGAATAAAGATCAGTTGGAAAATTTTTTAATGCCGGATGTTGCGGATTACATAAAACGCCCATAGTGCCAGGTTGGTTGGGGAAATGCACAGGACTCCAGAACACGGGAGCAAAACGCCCCTGTACACCATTTAAAGAAGCGGTATCCGGATTAAGCAGTACTTTCTTTCCTTCCTGTAAATATTTCAATGCATCTGGCAGTGAATTGGTAAAAACTACGCTGCTATTATTTACTTCAACAGACCTTGGATAGACCCAAATCTTCCAGCTGTTTTTATAATTCGTTCCGTGTAAACCAAGCTCAATAGTTAATTCGCCCGCATGCTGCATGCTTTTCAGATCAACCCGTATATTTCCCAACGCTATGCCATTACCATTGGTTATATTCTGCTTAGGTAAATGACCACTGGCAATTATTTTTCCGGTTGCATCTTTGATTTGCCATACGGGTACTGCATTATTCAACACCCCACTACCAAAATTGGCTACTTCAGCAGTCGCCGTAAAAGTTTCATCATTCGTATACACGGCCTTTTCAAAACGTATTAAGGGCACTACCGGGGAGCAATACATACGATGCTGTTCAGGTGTTACTAATCCTTTGCTATCCCAGAAAGCGTCGAGTATACCGATCAGTGCAGTGCCTTGACCGGGAAAGTCGTGCAGATCGAGCAGTTCAAATCCGCTCATTCCCTTTGTTTTCAATGCCCTCTCAATTTCTTCCTTATATAAATTAGCTGAGAATTTTCCGCTGGCTTGTGTAAACTGATTTGCGAGCGACAGCATCCCTTTCCGCTGCAGATCGTTTTCGATAGCTTTGAAGTTAAGCGGATCAAGAACACCGGTATATTTCTTTATTTCACTCAGATTGGGATAAACAGAGTACTGCCCTATTTCGTGCGTAATAATAGGAACAGGCAGACTGTCGATCGATTTGGTATAATCTGTTTTAAAATCCGGCGGATAAGTATTAAAGATTCCTTGTCCGCGTACCCAGCCTTTTTTTGTGTATTGCGTTATATAATAGTCGTCGGTTGACTCAGGCCATTTGCCATGTCCCTGCTGAAAGGTAAATGTGGTAGTTGTATACAGATGCCGCGGATCAGCCTGCTTTATATTCGAAAGCAGCAGCTTTAACCAGTTAAAATCTCCCTGCAATTCATTGCCCATCGACCATAAACAGAATGAAGGATGATTGCCATATTCATTACTGATACGCATGGCTTCTTCTTCCAGAAAATGATCTGTTTTGGGATCTTCTCCGGCCTTCATACTCCAGAATGGTAGTTCAATCTGCAGATAAAATCCCATGGAATCAGCTACAGCAAAAGCAGCTTCGGGTGGGCACCATGAATGAAAACGTAAATGATTTAAACCATAAGCCTTTGCAGTGGAAAATACTTTCATCCAACCGCTTTTATCCATGGGCGGATGCCCCGTTAATGGAAAAATATTGCATTCCAGTGTTCCGCGTAAAAATATGCGATGACCATTTACCCACAGCAAACTATTCTGGTTGCCCATTTCGCGCATTCCAAATACAGCCATTTGAACAGAAGAACTGTTTCCATTTGTCAATTGTACACCAGCTGTATATAGGGTGGGATTAAATTCATCCCATAGAGCAGCTTTGGGCAATTCAAGGGTAACTTCCTGTTTTTGCATACCGGACTTTAATTTCACCTGCACCTGTTTTACAGCCACTTTATTTTTCTGTTTATCTGTTATCTGCACCAGTAATACGCCGTTTTGTATTTCAGGCTGATCATTTTGCAGGTGTGCAATGATCTTTACCGTTTTATTCTGTATAGAGGGATATACCTGTACAGTGCTTACATAAGCTTTGTTTTTTGCTGTCAGTTGCAATTTACCGATAACGCCATTCCAGATTATTTGCGTTCCGTCTGTATAGGCATGCGCCATATCCTGGTGGCTTATATCATATTGTTTGCTGTTATCAATACATATAGCCAGTAAATGTTTGCCGGGTTGTAACAGGGCACTAACATCATACCGATGAGGCGTGCAAAGGCTTTCACGGTGGCCGGCTTCTTTGCCGTCGATCCAAACGCGGGTTGTCCATATTACTCTTTCGAGGAATAATTCGATGCTCTTATTATTCCAGTTTTGGGGAATGGTAATTTCCTTTGCATACCAGGCAGATCCTATATAGGAATGTTTGCGCGTTAAGTGAATCAGTATTGGCTTAGTGAGGGAATCGGGAGAAAGTGTTGGTGGATTACCGATACCTGCATCATCGAGCGTACCGGGCAGGTGGATCTTTTTATCGAATGTTTGTTTAAACCATTGCTGTTGTTCCCCAACTTTCTGATCGTCGAGGCGAACCGTCCAGTCACCCGCCAGAGAAATGGTATTTTGTGCATAGGCTGAAATGTGGCAGCAATAAAATGTAACTAGGAAAACAATTACTCTATAATTCATTTTTCCGGTTTAAAAATGCGTGGAGAATTTCTTTTTTACGGTCCCAGCACCCTTTGCATGGCTATTGACAACGCAAAGAATGCTAAGGGTACGCAAAGGACGCTAAGTACATTAGTTATTACCTGGTACTTATGACTGTTGACTTCGAATTCATGAAGTCACTGTGTGTTTTCGCTCCAAAATGCATATTGTAGCTCGATAATACTTTCTCAAAGCAGACATTGGCTTCTTCGGTTTTATTCAATCCCAGATATCCCAGTCCCATTATGTAATCGCAATGCACCTGGTTACGGGCATTCAAATCATCTTCAAAGATCAGCAGGTCGGGCAGTGAAACAGCAAAGTAGTCGATCTTAACCTCGTCTTCACGATGCGTTTTGCCATATTCAATCAAACGGTTAAAGATCACGTGTGCCTTTTCGTGGTTGTTTAGTTGGATCCATGCCATTCCCTGGTAAAATATTTTATCTGGTGGCTGATCGTTATAGAACATGGCGGCGGCGGGTTCTGATAAACCTTCCGTCGCTTTTTTAAAGTATTCGGTTGCTTTTTTACCATTGCCGCTTCTTTCCCATGCAACACCCAGCCAGTAAAAAATATCGTTCTCTTTTGCTCCAAATAATTTCCCTTCTCCGAGATTATGCGGATAGATCTGCGCCTGTTCCAGTAATTCTATGGCTTTTGAATATTCACCTATTTGTATGAATTGTTTTGCTATTTCTACCAGGCTGTAAATATATTGTCCTGATACTTTTCCTTCGCCTCCTTCCCACGGATGAAACTGGCGCTCCATGATCTGTTGCAGCGCTTTTTCATGATCACCACAGAAATTATATAAGGCAGAACGTTCAAGGTACAGGTCATCGCGCAGAGATACTATGTTAAGGTGTTTTTCAAGAAACTGCAACCGCTGCTGTACACTTATATTTAATCTTTTATGCAACTGATCCAATTCCATCAACACTCTTGCGTCTGACGGATCGAGTGCATATGCCTTTTCATAGTAATTCAGTGCTTTATGCGCATTGTTTCTTTTATTAAAATAAGCTAACCCCAGGTTGCGGAATACAGTAGGGAACATATCATCCCTTTGCACTGATAATTTCCATTGTTCAATCGCTTCGTCATACTGCTTTTTATCGTACCACAAATTTCCCAGGTAGTAAGGTGCTTTGGCATCTGAAGGATTTAATGTGGAAGCGAGTTCCAGTACATATACATCTTCGAGCATGTTAGGAAAACAAAGATGGGGATTTGCTCCGGCTCCCTTTTCAAAAAAAGATACTGCTCCTACTACAGCATTTATTTCGTAATGCAACCATCCCAGGTAATACCACACCATTGGGTAAACAGCCGTATTGTTCTCAATATATAACTGCAGTAACTGTATTGCTTCGTTGTATAAACCCGCTGCTGCATAATCGAGTGCATATTCTATGTAATTATGCGCGTACGCTCTGGCAATATGTTTTAATTTTTGTAAAGAAGCATCGGCAAGCTCCTTTTTATCTAATGCTCTATACGTTTTAAACTGTTCGAAATACAGCGACAGATTAAATTCATCTCTTTCCAATCCCGCAGCACAAACCGCCAATGTATTTTCATATTGTTGTAGCTTATTGTATACAACTGCTTTTAAAGCCCAGGCTTTACCGTTGCGCATATTCCGGTCCAGCGACCATTGCAGATGTTCCAATGCTTTTTTATACTCGCCATTTGCTACATCAATTTGTGCAATAGAAAAATAACTGCTATCCTGCCAGGCACTGTTCCAGGTGGCTTTATAAAAAGCTTCATATGCTTCCTGCTTTTTGCCCTGATACTTTAAACATAGGCCCAGATTGTAATAAGGTTCGCCATCATAAGGGTTGGCGTTGCGTTTTGTAATGGACTCAACTGCTTTTCTGAAATAGGGTTCACTTTTCGCAAATCTGCCACGGCGCATGTACCAAACGCCTAAAGCATTATTATTTCTGATGTCATTTGGGTCTCTGCGCAATGCTTCTTCATAATATGGCACCGGACTATAAGTTGCATGACGATATTGTTCCAAATGCTGGCCTGTTAAAAACAATTGCTCGTTATTGGCAACGTCTTCAGGAAGCAATGCGGCTTTAGCAGGTTCGGGCAATTCATTTTTCCGATTCTTTTCCGGTTCGTACCGTAGCAGCTCTTTTCCTGCTCCATCTGTTATTACGAATAAAATATTGTCGGCTGTTACATCCGGTTGTAGAGGTATGGCCTCCGTATATACATTCTCGGGCGATACATCAAAGGTCTGTTGCTGCAATAACTGATCAGCTTTGAGCAATCTGTATATTAACTGCTGCTGTTTTGATGTAGCAAAGATCTTAATCACCAATTGATCCTTCTCTTTTTCAATGTTTAACAACAGATCTTTGGATGCATTTTTTACCAGACCCAGTTCCCGGTAAGGCATGAAGTATTGGGTGAAAGATTTTTCCTCGTATGGCATGATCCAGGAGAAATCGGGCTGATTGTCGGTATAAACGCCTGTCATGAGTTCGATATACGGACCGTCTTCATCGGTGAGATTGCGATCCCATGCCTGTCCAAAATCCCCATGTCCCCATGTCCATTGCTTTTTGCCGGGCGATACATGATGATTGGCTACGTGCAACACACCGGCTTTGGTATCGTGCTCATACCCACCCACAAAATCATAATCAGAATGGATCGCCATGTAAGATGTAGGTACGGGAATATTTTTATAGCGTGAAATATCTGTTCCGGGCGAGTAATCTACTTTGTAATAAGTGCCTGTAGCAATGGGGAAAGTCGATACATCGCGTTTACCATGATCGAATACGGCATTTACATCGGGCGGGAACACAGATTGATAATCATCATTCACCTTTACCGCCGGATTGGCCCACCACAAAAAAGTTTGCGGCAACGAAGTGCGGTTATATAGTTTTGCGCTGATTTCAAGATATGCTTTTCCGGGGTATAAAGTAAACCCTGCCATCCCTTTCGTCCGGAACATCCGTTCTACTTCACTTACCCAAATGGTTTTACTGCCATCATCATTTTCTTTTATTAACCAGTCAACCGGCTCAAAGGTTCCCGGCCGGTGATGTTGCGGCCAGTTAAATTCAATACCGCCCGAAATCCACGGACCGCATAAACCTACCAGAGCGGGTTTTATCACCTGGTTATAATAAATAAAATGACGCTGCTTTATTTTGTCGTAAGCCATTTGCACACGGCCTCCCAATTCGGGCAGGATCATTATTTTCAAATATTCATTCTCCAAAAAAAGTCCGTTGTATTGCTTATCCTTTTTCTCATCGTAAATTTTCTCAATAACGGGATTAGGATATACAACACCACTGCTGCCCTGATAAACACGCTTTTCGAAGAACATTGGATTTTTATCAGGTTCACCAATGCCATACGTCGGAATCGTTACATTTTCCTGCCACACCTTTACTGTTGAATCTGTCATAGAATTAGTTGTGCTGTTGGTTGATTATATTGTAGTCGTTTGTCTCCATTTCATATTTCTTACATCTTACCTCAATGCATTATTCCTTCTATCTCTTCCAGCGTTTTGCCTTTTGTTTCGGTAACACGTTTACGAATGAATAAAAATCCGAGCACACAAATGCCGGCATACATGTAAAATGGACCATATGCGCCCAACTCTTTGGCCAATACCGGAAAGGTGAAGACCAATACAAAATAGGCGGCCCATAAAGAAATAACGGCTACCGATGTTGCACGTCCGCGAATGTGATTCGGAAAAATTTCTGCGATCAACACCCAGGTCACGGGCGCTAATGAAGTCGCATAAAGCGCTATGGCGATCAATACAAGAGCAGATATAAGTGTGGCTGCAACATGGCTTTTCAGCCACAATGCAAGTATTACGTATATGATTGATAGTCCTATTGAACCCGTTAACATCAGCGGTTTACGGCCCAGCTTATCAACCTGCCACATAGCTATTAAAGTAAAAACAAGGTTTACCGCACCAATAGAAACTGTTTCGAACAATTGCTGATTAAGATTCGCACCTACCGATTCAAAAATGGTAGACGTATAATTGAATACTACATTGATACCACAAAACTGCTGGAACACAGCCAGTGCTATACCCAATATAACAGCTTTGCGGGCAGAAGGAGCAAATACATCTGCCAGTGTAACTTTTTTTGTTCCTCCCTGCAGTGATCTTTTAATATCTGTAATGGTTGTTTCGGCGAAATCAGGGTTTCCAATTCTGCCCAAAATACGTCTTGCCCTTTCCTGCTGATTAGCCTGCATTAACCATCTGGGGCTTTCAGGCAGCCACAATACACCCAATAAAAACAGGGCTGAAGGAACTACGCCCAGGCCAAACATCCATCGCCAGGCATCCACGCCTTTGTTTGCCAGCAGATAATTAACGAGGTTGGTGATAAGAATGCCTATTACAATGGTTAACTGGTTGATGGCTACGTTCCGGCCACGAACTGATGCCGGTGAAATTTCCGCGATGTACATAGGGCTTAACATAGAAGCCATACCAACGCCAATACCAGCGGTAAAACGCATCATGATGAACGTTGAAAGAGAGCCGGAAAAGGCCATCCCCAGAGATGATACTGCGAATATTAAAGCGGCCATCATTAAGCCCGGCTTTCTGCCATATCTGTCGCTGATAGCACCGGCAATTACACAACCTGCAATGCATCCTAAAGCCAGAGAACCGGTTAAAAAACCTTCCCACCAGGCGGTTAACCCGAATTGTGTACGCAGAAATGGTAAGGCGCCTGAGATTACCGCAAAATCAAATCCAAACAGGTAACCTCCCAGAGCTGAGATAAAGGATATAGCAATGATATAACCGGTATTGAAGTTGTTGGTTCGAGCCATGGCAAACAATTGTAATAAGTACTCTTCAAAGTTCTGAAATTCAAAAAAGTATCAAATGGATATTTTTTTGAAAAAGATGGACTATTTTATGGTTTTCGAATATTATAAAAGGTTATTTTTTAAACAGTTCGTCTATCATTTCCCTCTTTAATTCCTCCACAGGATTAAATTCTTTTCCTGTAACATATTTTTCAAGGCTATACAGTAATTGTCTGGCAACCGGCCGTTGTTCTATATTATGAATCAGATCTATGGCGCTTATTAATAATTTTCCGTTTCCCACCCTGGCTTCACAAAGCAGGCCGATCTTTTTATTGTTGTTCCAGTCAGGGATCATTTGAATAACCGGATAAAATGAAGATGGTGTATGATCGAGCACAAATGGTTTAGCATGACGTGTAAGATCCCACCACTGCCAGTTGGAATGAAATTCTGTTGGAAAATACTTTAATGCCGGATGTGCAGGATCACAAAGAATACCCAAAAGATTCGGCGGCATTCCCGACCACACAGTATTCCAGGAAATACCGGAAAATACCGGGTCGGCATCGGATTGAACCGAGGCAGTATCTGCCAACAACAAAACAGTGCCGCCTTTTTGCAGGTACTTTCTTACTTTATCATTCCACAGGCTGGTAACAAGCACTCCTTTCAGGTTCACAACAGGCAGGGTTTGAGGGTATACCCATACACTCCATTGATTGGAATAACCTGTTCCTCCAATATTAACGGTAACTATAAGCCGGGTGGCCTGTTGTATATTATTTAACGGAACGGAAAGCATACCGGTTTTAACCGGACTTCCCAACGGAATGGTTACATTATCGAAATGCCCGGTGGCATAAGAAGTACTGTCGGGATAATTGATACTCCAGCTGATGGTAGCGTTTGATAATTGTCCGCCGCTGTAATTAGCGAACTCGATACTGGCTTTTAATGTATCGCTATTGGTAAAGGTGAAGGTTGCCGTTCTGAATAAAGGAACAATCGCCGATTGAAAATGACTGAACCCGGTAGCGGTTACATAATTCTTAGGATCCCAGAACACATCGACCACACCTACCGGGGAAGTGCCCTGACCGGGGAAATCGTTTAGCTGCAGCAACGTATATCCTCCCATTCCCGGGGTTCGCAAATACGATTCAATCTCTTCTTTCTTTTGTATTACCTGAAACTTACCGGAAGCCTGTGTAAACCGGTCGGCCATATTCAGCATATGGTGCTCACGAAGCGATTCCCTGAACAGTTCATAGTTATACGGCTTTAATACACCGGTATACTTTGGTATCTGGTTATAATCAGGATATACGCACCACTGCCCTACTTCATGTGTGATCATGGGTTTATTAAACCTGGCTACATCTTTTGAATAGTCGTATAAGGTGTTTAGCGGCGCCTTATTAAACTGTCCGTTTAATCCTTCTTTCCAGTGCTGCGGGCGTGGCCCATAAAAATCATTGTAGTCGTTTTCTGCTATCACAGGATAGCCGGAACTTCCGGTGTATATATGCCGCGGATCTTTCTTCTTCCATGCAGTAACCAGTTTACCAAGAAATGCTTGTACTTCAGGCCCAACCAGTTCATTGCCTTCACACATCATTACAAAGGATGGATGATTGCCATAGGTATCGAGAATACGATACGATTCTTCTGTAAGAAAATTATTTACCGAAGCATTTTTTCCAATGGTAAACCGCCAGTCGGAGTTTTCAATCTGCAGATACATGCCCATTTCGTCGGCCACCGTAAAAGCAGCTTCCGGAGGGCACCAGGAGTGAAACCGCATGGCATTTAAACCATATGCTTTACAGGTGCTAAAAATATGTTTCCAATACGGTGTATCCATTGCGGGATACCCCGTAATTGGAAACTCTGCGGAATTCACTGTAGAACGTATAAAAACAGGACGGTCATTTATAGTAAACTGCGTTCCTTTTACACCAAAACTGCGCATACCAAAAGTTGCAGATGTTGAATCACTATATTGTACAAGACTATCATGTGCCTGCAATTGCGCTTTCAACGTATATACATACGGATGAAACTCATCCCACAGCTTCATTGAATCGTCCAGTGATAATACGGCATTCACGGTAATTAACGAATCGCTTCCTGCAAAAGGAACCGGAGTTATCTTTGATTCAGTAGCTAATTGCAACGTTCCTTTTACGTCTTTCCCGGTATTGTTTTCTATTGTTATATGAACATTGGCTTGTCGCTTTTCTACGTATGGATAGATCTGTACATCTTGTATATGCACTTTATCAAAAGCCCGTAATTCAATTTTACCGATAATACCATTCCAGTTGGTTTGTGTTTCGGCACTCACCGCATGACTATACTCAAGATCATAGATCGTACTGTTGTCAACACGCAGATTGATACTGTTATTTTTGCCCGCATAAACAAGTGATGTAATATCATAAACATGGGGTACTGATAAACTCTCGCGTTTACCAACTTCTTTTCCATTAACTAAACAGTTTGTTTGCCAGTGCGCTCTTTCAAGAAACAACTGTATTTCTTTGTTCTTCCAGTTTTCGGGAATAAACACTTCTTTCTGATACCAGGCCGCACCTTTATATTCAAACTGCCGGGTTAACCGCAGCGATGTCATGTCCTGAGTTTTATAACCCTTTCCCGCCTGATCTGTAGAACCCGGCAAAGTAATTTCTTCTGGTAAAGCTGGCAATAATTGTACGCCGTTGCTTTGAATACCTTTGTAAAAAACATCCAGTTTAAACTTCCATATCCCGGCCAAAGACATGGTTTCCTGCGCCTGCATAGGCTGAACAAAGTGAACCAACAAAAAACCAACAGCGTAAAAAACATTTCTTTGTAACATACCAGATAATCAATGAAGTTCAAATGATGCGTTTAGTTAAGCGGTTGGCAATATCAATGGAAATGATACCAAATGTGCCATGGTAACTATTAATTGATTGCTTATGCTCTGCCCTCCATTGTATTACCAACCTTGTCATCATGCCCTCATAATGATCTGCTTAACTAAAACAGGGGTTGCGGACCAATACCAATGCTTAAAATCAACTTATTTTTTCTTTATTGATAGCTTCCCGTTAAGGTCACTACTGACTTTGCCGGTATTCTAACATTGTCTGTTGAAACAACCGATTTTTTCAAATTGTAAGTACCATCTGTGGTATACGAATTCATTACATTACCTGCAATAGTCAATCCTGATAGCTGTATTGTTCTGTCATCAGTTTTCGGATTAATGAGTACTACCACAATCTTTTTGTTTGCCGCATCTTTATAAGCCGATACCATCAAAGAACTGGCAGCAATTACAGGATCAGTTATACCTTGTACAGTAAGTGCTATCCGTTTCATACCGGGTCGAATAAAACGGGCATAGTTGCCAAAACACCAGAGTTGTTTCGAATCGAGTATAATACCATCCTGTTTGCAGCCATCAACGTTGATATTACCCGCAGGATCGTTGATATATACCAGTGCATCACTATAGTTATACGGACTTACAGCCAGCCACCATTGCCATGAAGCAGCATTGCCTATAGCAAGATCGTGATGCAGTACTCTCGCTACATATAAACCATAATCGATATTAGTGCTGCGGGGGCTTCCGTTCCATGTATTGCAGATATTATTCAGAATACCAAATTCAGATTGCCAGTATTGAAGCGAAGGATCAACCTGATTGATCTTACCGGCCACTTGCTGACGAATGGAAATCATGTTATCATCCGGACAAGTAGTAAAATAGCTATGCCCGGAAATAGCATGTTCAACATTCGTTGTATTGCCGATATAATTGGATGAAGAAGATGAAAAGAATTGGTTTATCTGGTCACCCCTTCCATCTGTATTATTGGTATACAAAAAATTCAGTTGTCCGGCTTCGCCAACTACTACTTTATATGGCGTGCCGCTTAATTTAGGTCCGATTAGTTTGACAAGCGAAGCGATTTCATTATTCGAAGCCTGCGTTCCTTCCTGGCTTGCTGAAGTTCCCGAGCCCCACGACCATTGCGGTTCGTTTACCGGGCTCAAGTAGTCAAACTGAAAATGTTTGGTTACATCTGCCAGATAGGTAGCATAGGCGTCCATCTTGCCATTTTGAATATTCATGGTTGTTCCGGTAGTACCGTTGAATGCTTTGCCATTTTGTGTCATGAATACAGGAGGTGTTAGTGAGAAGCCCAATGTATATTTAACACCGCGTTGTTTGGCTGCCTGTAAGAACCATTGCTGGCCGCTTTGCTTCGACCAGTTATAGGATCCGTCGGCATTCATAAAACATTCTTCGCGTCGCCAGTCAGTTGTAATGCCGCTGGTATCGCCTTGTTCAAAACTACCGCCTCCTATATTGAATCGCCAGAGCGATAAACCAATTCCTTTGGGTGCGCCATCTGCTGTAGTATCCATGCTGAAAAGGAGATCAGCAATCTGATTTCGCTTTTGAATGTCGGCCCATTTTCCAAAGAATTTGGTTGTCCAGCAATCAGATGCGCCAAAACTGTGAATGGTTTGTTGTTCACTATTGACATCAAGTGTTATAGTCGTTTTATTGGATTGGTTGCACGTATCCACACCCAGATAAATACATTTATTAGTGGGTGGTGGATCTGAACCGTTCTTTTTATTACAGAGCACGGCGCAGGATGCAGATGTGGTAATAAGTAACAAGGATAAGATACGTTGCTGAAAGAGGTAATGCATAATGTTAAAGTATATTGTTAATACCCAATTTTCATTTTCGAAACCATTAAAAGTATCCGGGGTTTTGTGTTACAACGCCATCCGATAAAAGAACTTCATTTGCAGGTATGGGCCATACCAAATGGATGGCAGGATTGAAGTTGATACCCTTATTTTGTGGTTCAATGGGATTATTCTTCTCCCAGGCATCGGTACTGGTTTGGGTATTGTATTTTACAAAACTG
>Ga0068855_100000732_pt1 | contig 40298 bp, 39 predicted proteins | sample KBSCornC52_FD_66592 | JGI IMG/M metagenome (GOLD analysis project Ga0068855, IMG submission 66592) | Corn rhizosphere microbial communities from Kellogg Biological Station, Michigan, USA - KBS Corn C5-2 | ecosystem: Host-associated > Plants > Roots > Rhizosphere > Soil ...
TTGATTGCCCAGAGAACCCTTTCTCAAATGATCACTTATTTTTCAATACTTCGGACGAATATTTTTAATGTTTTATTTACTAAGAAATATGTTGTGGAGACTTTGTTCGGAACATTAGGTGTTTATAAAGTTTTCGAAACTTATGAAACGGAATTTTTATTAAAGGCTTCTCCTGCTTCTGTCAAATTATATAATGCTGAAAAAAACGGAACTGATTACAAGAATGTGATGAAATATATGAATAAACTTTTTAGCACATTCAACGTAGACAGTACGTACACTGCCAATCAATGGTGGGATGTTTCCAGGCAAACTGCTGTCCTTTTAAGAAAACAACAGCGGGATCTTTGGCAAAAAGTGGATACAGGTATGAAGCAAATTTATACGCGGGAAATAAGATCAAAAAATCAAACACTTCTATTTTTATTTCTTGCAATCTTGTTTGTGATCTTTTTTGTTTCTTATCTGGTAATACACATCAACAAATTATTAAATGAACTTAAAACTGCAGCGGAAAAAATTTCAAAAGGGGGAACCGGATTGAGTTTGAACAATATGCCAAAAGGAATTATAGAAAGTCTTGCGGATTGTATTACAGATATTGACAAAAATAATCTTGTCCTTGCTCAGGCAGCCAACCAGATTGGTAAAGGCAACTTTGATGTTGAAGTAAAACCAAGAAGTGATGAGGACCTGCTGGGGATTTCGATAAATAAAATGAAGCACAATTTGCAGGAATATGATTCGCAAAAAGATAAAATTCAAAAAGAAACAGAAGATCTTGTTTATAGAAGAGATGAATTTTTCAGCGTTGCCAGCCATGAATTAAAAACTCCTGTTACATCATTAAAGGCTTATACCCAATTATTATTGATGGATGTTTCGGCCACAACAGACAGCCAGCATAGAAACATGCTGCAAAGAATGGACTTGCAGATTAACAAGCTAACGGCCTTAATCAACGATTTGCTTGATACTTCCAAATTAGAAAATGGCCAGTTACTTTATCATAAAGAAAATTTCATTTTAAAAGATTTGGTTTCCGAAGTTATTGCTGATACAAGACCTACTTCATTGGAACATGAGGTAATTTTTAATGCCAATACAGAGGCACAAGTTCATGCAGATCGTGACAGGATAGGACAAGTAGTTAGTAATTTTTTAACCAATGCAATAAAGTATGCAACTGATTCTACAAAAATTATTGTTGGATTGAATCAGGAGGGTAGCAAAGTAATTTGTACAGTTCAGGATTTCGGAAAAGGAATTATTGCCGAGGAACAGGAAAAAATTTTTGAACGCTTTTACCGGATTTCCGGCCATAATTTAAATACTTTTCCAGGCTTAGGTTTGGGACTTTTTATCTGCAAAGAGATCATTGGAAAACATGGTGGAAAAATAGGAGTGATCAGCGAGCAAGATAAAGGAAGCACTTTTTATTTTGAGCTTCCGGTTTTGGATGGAAAAAATTAAAAAATGATGTTTATCATTTTTAATTAATGAGAAAAGCATCATTTAAAGTAATTATTCTAATCTTTCCCTTATATCCAGATGAAATTTTCTTGCATAATCTTTTGCAACATCGTATCCTGCATCAGCATGACGAATAACACCAAGCCCCGGGTCATTTCGTAAAACACGGCGTAATTTTTCTGCCGCATCCTGCGTTCCGTCAGCAACAATCACCATTCCCGCATGAATGCTATACCCCATTCCTACGCCGCCTCCGTGATGAAGGCTAACCCAGCTTGCACCGGCAGCTGTATTTATTAAAGCATTTAAAACCGGCCAGTCTGCAACAGCATCACTTCCATCAGGCATCGATTCTGTTTCACGGTTTGGGCTTGCAACAGAGCCTGTATCCAAATGATCACGACCGATAACAATTGGGGCTTTCACTTTTCCGGTTCTTACCAATTCATTAAAAGCGAGCCCGGCTTTTTCCCTTTCGCCCTGGCCAATCCAGCAAATTCTTGCAGGCAATCCCTGGAACGCAATTTTTTCCTGCGCCATTTTTATCCATCGGATCATTCCTTCATTTTCAGGAAATAATTCCATCATGACGGTGTCGGTTATACGAATATCTTGCGGATCTCCACTCAATGCAGCCCAGCGAAACGGCCCTTTCCCTTCGCAAAAAAGCGGACGGATATAAGCCGGAACAAAACCCGGAAAATCAAAGGCGTTTTTTAATCCCGCTTCAAAAGCTCTTGCGCGCAAATTATTCCCATAATCAAAAGTTATCGATCCGCGCTTTTGCAATTCAAGCATGAGCTCTACATGCTTCTTCATGCTTTGATAAGAAAGCGACGTATATTTTTCAGGATCGTTCTTTCTTAATTTGTTGGCTTCTTCAAGAGAAATCCCGTCAGGAACATACCCAAATAATGGATCATGGGCTGACGTCTGATCAGTTAAAACATCCACAGTAATATTTCTGTCAATTAATCTTTGTAACAAATCCACTGCATTACAGTGAACGCCAATGCTCCAGGCTTTTCCTTCTTCTTTTGCTTTAACCGCTTTGTCAATGGCTTCATCAAGGTCACTAATCATCTCATCGAGATAACGTGTTTTTAATCTTTTTTCTATCCTTGATTCATCTACTTCTGCTGCCAGACAAACCCCATCGTTCATGGTGATTGAAAGTGGCTGAGCGCCGCCCATTCCGCCCAGTCCGGCGGTAACGCTCAAAGTATTTTTGAGAGAATTATTAAAATGCTTTTTAGCAACAGCGCCAAAAGTTTCATATGTTCCCTGCACAATTCCCTGACTGCCGATGTAGATCCATGAACCTGCGGTCATTTGTCCATACATCATCAAACCTTTTTTCTCCAACTCATCAAAAACTTCCCATGTTGCCCATTTTGGAACGAGTTGAGAATTGGAGATTAAAATGCGTGGAGCATTAGGATGCGTTTTCAACATTGCCACCGGCTTTCCACTTTGAATCAAAAGTGATTCATCATTTTCTAATTCTTTCAAAGCTTTAATGATCAGGTCAAGGCTTTCAAAATTCCGTGCTGCTTTTCCTCTTCCTCCATAAACGATCAGTTCATCAGGTTTCTCTGCCACTTGCGGATTTAAATTGTTCAATAGCATTCTTAATGCTGCTTCCTGTATCCAGCCTTTGCAGGAAAGAGTAGTGCCAGTGGGCGTTTTGTATTTTAGCGGATCGTATCTGGAAAAGGAATTCATGATTTATTTTTAATTATCAGATGTTAAAGATTGGGATTGGCAATAAGAATTGTTCTGTTTCATACAGATCTTTAAGCTTCTCTGTTTTTTATCACCTTCTCAATTGTGGGAAAAGTATTTGACAGGTATTTTGGAAGGTCTTCTTTTTTTACCCAGAGAATTTCAGTAATATCCTCTTCAGTTTGGGGAATTAATTTTTCATTGCCCGTTGCTTTCATTAAAAACCAATGTGACTCTTTTAAATTATGTTTTCCGAATTGTACATAAGTATGATAGGTGATTTCAAGGGGCTCGATAATTTGTAAATGATGCAATCCTGTTTCTTCTTCAACCTCTCTTTTTGCACATTCTTTAATGGTTTCATTTTCATCTAATTTTCCTTTTGGCAAATCCCATTTTCCCCGGCGGAAGATCATTAATATTTCTTCATTTTTATTTTTTACCAAGCCACCAGCAGCCTGGATTAAATGAAAATGTCTGAAAAAAGATGCTTTCATTTTTTCAAAGTCTTTATCAAAAATAATTCCTGCATGAAACTCAGGTTTTTTGATTTCATGTAGAAGTGAATTGATGGCCGCCGTTGAAATTTCATCAATAAAAACGGCATCGGGATGATGCCGGTATTCATTTATTTCCCGGGTAACTTCATCACACAGAAAAACCGGTTTATTATCAAAATAAATTGTAATGTAGCTCATAGTGTTTATTATCTTCGCATCATGACTGATAAAAAAGCAATAGCTGAAAAGCTTTTACAAATTAAGGCAATAAAATTAAATATTCACAATCCCTTTACCTGGGCAAGCGGCTGGAAAAGTCCGATCTATTGCGACAATCGAAAAATACTTTCGTTTCCTTTTATTCGCGATTTTATCAAATCAGAAATGTGTAATGTTATTTTTCAGACTTTTGATAAGGCCGATATGATTGCAGGCGTTGCAACAGCAGGAATTCCATGGGGAGCAATGGTGGCTGACCAGTTAAAGCTTCCTTTTATTTATGTAAGGCCAAAACCCAAAGAACATGGTTTGGGAAATCAAATTGAAGGCTTTTATGAAGCGGGAAAAAGGGTGGTAGTGGTTGAAGATTTAGTGTCAACCGGAAAAAGCAGTTTACAGGTTGTGGATGTTCTGAAAAATGCCGGACTGGAAGTGGAAGGAATGGTTTCTATTTTCAATTATGGATTTGAAGAAGCAAAAAATGCTTTTGAAAAATATCAACTTATTTTGAAATCTCTCACCGACTATGATTCATTAATTTCTCTGGCAATTGAACATGGATCTATTTGTAAATCCGATCAGGAAACCTTATTAAACTGGCGAAATGATCCTGCAAACTGGAATGGAAATTTGTAATCATTTTTGAATCTTTTGTAAAAACTTTTTACATTTTAAATGAAGGTTCAACCTGCCGGTTGGATTCTACTAATGTTTAACATTACCTCAGTCAGATTCAAGACGAAGCTTTTCTTTATAATTGCTTGCCTGTTCCGGGTTAGGTGAAATTTCATTTTAGAAGAGGTAAAACTTTTCTAACAAGGAAACTTCTGTATGAAGAAAAACGCGCAAATGAATTCAATAAATAAATCTTAACAGTACTTTTGACTGATAATTTTTAAATCTCTTCTATTTCTTATAAAAAATTTCTATTTTGAAATCTTGAAATCAGTGGTATTTTTTTCTAAAAATAAAATCGACTCATGAAACATTTTTTTTTGTCAATAATCGCACTTTCTGTCTTTTCAACTGCTTCAGTTGCACAACAAAAAGCTGTTCAAAAGGCCGTTATAAAAACTCCTGGTATTCAGGCTGAAGTTTGTAAAACAGGAGTTGAAAACTTTTTAGTTCATGAGTACGGCGTTTCATCTGTAAAAGCCGACTATCGAAAACATACGGTTACAGTTGTTTGGTATACTGACAGAACGAATATCGAAAATATTAAAACTGCATTGGCAAATATGGGCTATGATGCGGATGATGTAACAGCAGAACCGGATGCAACCAAAAAATTGCCACCAGCATGCAGATATTCTGCGCCTGAGAAGAGCACTGTTCCTGTAAGAAAATAAATTTCCTGAAAATATGATCCTGTTTATGACAGGATTTTTTTTTGTACCATGACTGTACAAAATTTACCAACTGTATTCGCCTGATTAAAAGAATGAAAATCTTTCTTTTGATTCGTAATTCACGGGAAAATTCATAAAAACATTTGCCTTTCCAACTTTCACTTTCCCTGCCAGGCGAACTACTACTTCCTTACCAATTAATGTATTCCAGGCATTTTTAAAAATGCTTTGCATATTCACATCAAACTTTACGGGAATGCTAAAAGTATCCCGGCGCGGAATACGAATCAATGTATCAAGGGAACTGTGGCCAAACAAATTTCCATCTATAAAAATATCCAAATCGGTGCTTCTTAATTGTAATCCGTAATTGTTCGGATTGTAATATTGAAGATCTAAACTGATCGCAGATTTATCAAAACCTAATTTTTGAATTGAGAAGTTATGGTACGTTTTGTACTCCAAAGCCTTAGGAGAGGAGCATGACAAAAAGACTACTGTTACCAGCGCCAAAAAGCAAAATTTCATTTTACATTTTTTTAAATATTTGCAAAGGTACTATTTCAACTGCTAATTGAATTAGTAATAATCAAGAATAAAGAAGAAAATTATTAACTAATAAAATTAGTATGGTTAAAATCATTATAAACTTATGATTTTCAAATTAAAAAAATATTTTAACTAAATTTATTAATCAGATTAAATCCATCGCATTTTGTTTAATTCTTGCCAGGAAACCATTAAAAATTAATTTATGAAATTATGTCATTTAAAGGGAACTAAAAAACTGATAATCAATATGTGAGACTGAATTATAGGAATATTAATTTTAATAATTTTTAAAATTCATTATGAAAATAATATTTTTCGTCTTTTTTGATTTTTAAAAATGTAAAAAGTTACCCGGAGAACATGGGTAACCGGAAATATTGGCAGAGTTTGTGGAAAAAGTACCGGAGAAATAGTTAATTTTGATAATTTTTTAAAATTATCTAAAAAATTACGTTAATTTATTGAAAAATGGATAATTAATCAGGTATTTGTTGAAAATATGTATCTCCTGTTATGATTTCATTAGAAAATATCTAATAAAAAATGGATAGTAATTTTACGGTATTGCAAAATCAGAAAATGCACTTTATGTTTGCATCGTGATTGTGACTTTTTATTCACTTTCATTCTCAACTAATCCTGCATTCTCTGGAAGGTCAACCTGGTCTCGAAATCAGATTTTAAACTCAATCACAAGGAATGGATTTTAATTTTACCTACAGGAATAACTTTTACACTATTCTTTTTACTTACTGTAATTTTCTAAATGTAATTAATCGTTCATTTGAAAAAACTGCTTGTCCCTTTAAAGTAAGTACTGGTATTTCCATTATTGGAAAAGAGAAAATTTGAAACGCATTTATTTGCTTTTAAATCCAAATTTATTGAAGCCCTAATTCTAATATTCATTGTAAACTTTAATTTTAAAAAATTATACAATGAGAAAATATGGTTTATTACGACTGGCTCTTATTGCTTTATTTGCAACATTAACCTTTGGAAGTTTTGCCCAAACTTCACTGGGACAGAAAATTGATATTAAAGATTTTCACGTGGTGAAGAATCAGAATAAAGTGGAGATTAACTGGTCTGTAGATAAAAAAGCTTCTACTAATTATTTTGAAGTAGAAAAGAGTAATGATGGGAAAATTTTTAAAACGGTTGCTTATGTATTAGGCGCTGACCCTTCAAAAACCAATTGTGAATGTTATGGATGTTTTGATAAGATCAATATTCGTTCTAAAGAATCTTATTATCGTTTAAAACATGTGGATACGAATGGGCAGATTCAATTCAGCGAAGTGAAAATGATTGCTTTAAAATAAAATATTAACTCGTTTTCTTTGGGGGTTACAGAACCTGATTGGTTCTTAACAAACGCCGCATTTCTATGCGGCTTTTTTTATAGTGTGTCAGGTATGTATATGCTATAGGGTGGAAGTTCCGAACACGCTTTGCAGTAGAAAGTGTTAGCCAAGGGGGGCGCCGCGAGGTGGAATCTGAAGGAAGCCGGCGGCAAAAGCCTGTTACGAACAGAAACTGTATTAGATTTCTGCTGTGGGTAATGCTGCCAAATAAGCAAAAGCCGGTACTGCACAGAACAATCAAAACGGAAATATCGAGGCGACATGGGCTGAAAGCACCTATTCCTACCCTGAAAGATCTGATGATAATCCGGCGGTGGAAGCTGCAACAAGCGAAACGCATCAGAGCGCTACTCATGTGAGGATAAGCCGGAAGCTGAAAGTAAAACATGAGAGGAGTTGAGCCGGCCCACGCATCCGATAAGGACCACCGCCGGCAGGAAGTTTTTTTTTAGGCTTGAAGAAATTTTAGACATCTGAAACATTGAAAAAGCCCTGAAGCAGGTCACTGCTAACAAAGGAACCGGAGGCATAAATGGTATGCAGACCGATGAACTTCGCGACTACCTGAATGACAAATGCTGAAGGTGTCGGTGTTGGAGGGCAATTACAAGCTGTAACCGGTGAGAAAGGTGGAAATATCGGAGTCAGCAGAAGGCATAGGAGTGGAGCAACAAAGGTTACTGCAGGGTAGCCCACATATTTTACGCGCTCAAATACACCGGTTTACCAACTACTGTTATTGGAAAACGGAACATCAGAGGAAACTTTTCTAACAAACCACCGTGTTCCGAACGGTACGCGTGGTGGTGTGAGAGGCAGCGAACTGATCGCTATCTTCCTACTCCATCTAAAATTCTTAAATAAATTTTTGAATGAGATAATAGTCAGTTGAAAAGTGTAATTTTCGAAACTATAATTTTCAAAAAAGTAAGAAATGAAGTCTGAGGTTTTTAAATTCGATTTTAAGATTTATGATTCAATAGATGAACTGAATGCTCCTGATGCTTTACTATTGAGAGAGGCAAGAAAAGTAACCAGATTTGCGTATGCACCATATTCAAGTTTTAGAGTTGGAGCATTTGCAAAATTGGTAAATGGCGAAACAATAAGTGGAACCAACCAGGAAAATGCTTCTTATCCTGCTGGAATTTGTGCTGAAAGAACCTTGATATCTGTCGCTTCTTCCTTGTTTCCTGAAATTGGCATTGATACAATTGCTATTTCTTATGATAACTTAAACGGAAAAAGTGATCATCCGATCAGTCCTTGCGGCATTTGCCGTCAATCGCTATCAGAATTTCAGGAAAGAACAAAAAATAGAATCCGTATTATTTTAAGTGGTATGGAGGGGAAGGTTCAGATAATTGAAAATGCAAATGACCTGCTTCCTCTATCATTTTCCGCAAATGACATGCAGTAAATTAATCAAGAACTTTTAGGCTCTTCTTAATAATATTTACGCAATCCAAAATCTGTTCTTCTGTAATAATTAACGGAGGCGCAAAACGAATAATATCGCCATGGGTTTGTTTGGCTAATAAACCATTTTCCTTTAATTCCAGGCATAAATTCCAGGCGGCATTTTTATCTTCATGATCAATAACAATTGCATTCAGCAAGCCTTTTCCCCGAATTTTTAAGATATGTGGCGATTGGATTTTATTCAATTCTTTTCTAAACAATACGCCAAGGATCTCAGCGTTTCTTGCCATATTTTCTTCTTTCAAAACCTGTAAAGCAGTCATTGCAATTTTACAAGCTAATGGATTTCCACCGTAAGTGCTTCCGTGTTCGCCAGGTTTTATTGTCAACATTATTCCATCATTTGCAAGTACTGCGCTTACTGGCATTGTGCCTCCGCTCAATGCTTTTCCTAAAATTAAAATATCCGGTCTTACATTTTCATAATCACAACAAAGTAATCTTCCGGTTCTGCTTAATCCTGTTTGGATTTCGTCCGCAATAAATAAGACATTTGCATCAGCGCAATATTGTTTTGCTTTTGATAAATATCCTTCATTCGGAACGTTTACACCCGCTTCTCCCTGGATTGGCTCTACTAAAAAGCCTGCCACATTTTTATCTTTTAAAGCTCCGGCAAGAGCAGGAAGATCATTGTATGGAATTGATTCAAAGCCGCTAAGATATGGTCCAAAATCTTCTTTTGCAGTTGGATCTGTACTGAAAGAAATTATCCCCAAAGTGCGTCCATGAAAATTACCGCTGCATACAATAATTTTTGCCTGATCTTTGGCTACTTTTTTTACACGATAAGCCCAATGCCTGCAAAGCTTTAAAGCAGTTTCAACAGCTTCAGCGCCGGTGTTCATTGGTAAAACTTTATCGTATCCAAAATATTCAGTGATAAATTCCGAAAAAAGAGAAAGTTCTTCGCTGTGAAACGCTCTGCTGGTGAGCATCAGCTTCTGTGATTGTTCTATTAATGCCTGAATAATTTTAGGATGACAATGGCCCTGGTTTACTGCTGAATAAGCGCTGAGAAAGTCATAATATCTTTTTCCTTCCACATCCCACATAAAAACACCTTTTCCTTCTTTTAAAACAACTGGAAGCGAATGATAATTGTGTGCGCTGTATTCATTTTCCAGATCAATAAAATAACTGGTTTTGGACGCTGTTGATTGTGCTGACATGATAAAGGAAATTAAAAAGATGAAAAGAAAAAGAGAATTGAAAAGGGGCGATATGGTTAGATCTTGTGATCTAAAAAATCAAGATTTTTTGAACAGAAAAGTTGTATGTAATTTGAGTTCTTCAATTCTTTAATTATACTACAAAGGTATAAAAATTTATACCGGTTAAATTCTTCTTTTAAAATTTCTTTTCAGTTTATTAATATTTATAAATCGACCCATTTATGAAAATGTCCTTTTTCAGAGGGAATATTAATTGGTTCTGTTGCCTTGAAAATTCCAAAAACGGTACTTCCAGTTCCTGTCATTGCAGCATAAATTGCTTTATGATCGTATAAATCTTGTTTGATCTTTTTTATTTCCGGATGTTGTTGAAAAACAATTTTTTCAAAATCATTAATCAGTTCATGCTTCCAGGTTTCAATCGGTTGCCGGATAATTTCAGTAATTTCTTTTGAAGGAATTGAAGGCTTTATTTGTTCAAATAATTTTTTTGTATTTATATGTATTGCCGGGTTGATTAAACAAATTTTATAAGAAGAAAGTGAAAGTGGGATTTCTTTCAATTTCTCTCCGCGGCCTGTAGCGGAGCATGCTTTATTCAGTAAAAAAAAAGGACAATCACTCCCTAATTGTAACGCATATTCGAATAGCTGTGATTCTGAAATTTGAAGATCATACTTTTCATTTAGCAATAATAAAGTAAATACTGCGTCAGCAGAACCGCCTCCCAATCCAGCTCCCAAAGGAATGACTTTATGCAAATGCATTTTTACCGGCGGTAAATGGGGGAAGTCTTTTTTTATTAAATGAAAAGCTTTTACGCATAAATTATTTTTAGCTTCACCCGCTAAAATTCCGGTATTGATCAGTTCTGCCTTCTCTTCAGAAGAAATAATTTCTAAAATGTCATGAAAAGCTATTGGGAAAAAAACAGTTTCAAGATCATGATAACCATCTTCTCTTTTTTGGAGAATATTAAGCCCCAGATTTATTTTACAATTGGGAAATATCACCATGGGATAAGGAATAAGAGGTAAATAACAAATGAAAAGCAATGAGTAGTTTTCACATTAACTACTTTTCCTTCTATTAATTTCGTCCCTGATTGAAGCAGCTTTAATGTAATCTTCATGTTCAAGCACTTCGCTTAAAAGTGCTTCCAATTCCGGAACTGATAATTTTCGAAGATCATCGCTTCCTTCATCAGTATGAGAAACAACGACTTTTTTCTTTTTATCATCCTCTTCCATTAGGATTCCAGCGCTTTCTAAAATATTATCATAGGTATAAATCGGGCAACCAAATCTTACGGCCAAAGCGACTGCATCAGAAGTGCGTGAATCAATCTCAACAGTATCCTTTTCCGAAGAACAAATTAATTTAGAATAAAAAATTCCCTCCTGAAGATCATTAATAATTATTTCATGAAGGTCAATATTGAAAGCCATCATAAAATTTTTCATGAGATCGTGGGTGAGTGGGCGGCTTGGTTGCATCCGTTCAAGGGCAACTGCAATTGCCTGTGCTTCAAAACCTCCGATCACAATTGGCAGTCTGCGTAAGCCATTTACTTCACCCAAAACCACCGCATAGGAATGTGTTTGAGTAATACTATGAGACAGCGCCACAATTTCCAGTTCTATTTTCTTCATGATAAACTCAATTCCGCCAGGCGGAACATTTTTGTGAATAACAAATATAAAAATAAATGCCTTTTTATTAAGGGTAAACTTTTTAAATTCAATGAGAGGGCTAGCTCATTCCTTTTAGTTTTTTAACAGCCTCCGTAATCTTTGGAACTACCTCAAAGGCATCACCAACGATTCCATAATCTGCTGCTTTAAAAAAAGGCGCTTCTGCATCTTTATTAATTACAACAATTGTTTTACTTCTGTTTACGCCGGCAAGATGTTGAATAGCCCCGGAAATCCCGATAGCAAAATATAGGTTGGGAGCAATTGTAAGTCCCGTCTGGCCTACATGTTCATGATGTGGCCTCCAGTCGCTGTCACTTACAGGGCGACTGCAGGAAGTAGCAGCACCAAGGGCTTTTGCAAGATCTGTAACAATATTCCAGTTTTCAGGGCCTTTCAATCCGCGACCACCACTCACTACTAATTCTGCTTCCGACAAAGAGATTTCTCCTGATAGTTTATTGATCTCTTTTATTTTTACTTTCGATTGTGGAATTTCAACACTTAGTTCCTCAATTTCTGCAGTTCCCTCACCCTCCGTTGCCTTATAAGCATTCGCATTTAAAGAAATAATTTTAATATCAGTTTTGATGGAAACATTTGCAAATGCTTTTCCACTGAAAACATTTTTTTTCACGATGAAACCATTTGATATTTCAGGTAATGCAACTGCTCCTGAAACGAGTCCTGCTTTCAATCTTACTGATAACCGAGGCGCTATTGCTTTACCATTAAAGTTATTTGAAAAGATAATAACTTTTGCGTCGGTCTTTTTTGCAGTCTCAGCAATTATATGAGTAAAAACTTCATCATCAAAATTATTCAGGACATCATTTTTTAGGGTATGGATTTTTTTCAAGCCATATTTTCCCAAAGCACCTAAATCATCATTTACCTTTCCTAATACAATTCCTTCAGCAGAAATATTTAGATTTTCAGCAACCTTTGCAGCATAGGATGCCGCTTCAAAAGAATTCTTTTTTATATGTCCGTCTGACTGATCTAAAAATATTAAAACACTCATCTTAAAAATTAAAAGTTATCAATTAAAATTAAAATTTTTTTCAAGTAAAGAAGTATTAAACACTCAGCTGGAATGCTGATATTCTTTCTTCTAAATTACCTTTGCTTCTTCATGCAGTAATCTTACCAACTCTTCCGGCTGATCTGAAGGAATTAATTTCACACCTGCTTTTGCCGGAGGCAATTCAAAGGAATCGATTTCTGTGAAACTGTCTGCCTGAACAGGTTCCAGCACTTTCAGGGGCTTTGTTCTAGCACCCATAATTCCTCTCATATTTGGAATTCTTTGCTCAGCCATTCCTTTCTGACAACTGACAACTGCGGGAAGAGTTACCACATCTACTTCTTCACCACCTTCTATTTCACGGTCAACTGTTGCAACATTTCCGTCCAATGCAAATTTAGTTGCCAGAGAAATGAAAGGAAGTTCTAATAATTCTGCAACCATTCCTCCAATTGATGAACCATTGTAGTCAATCGTTTCTTTTCCTGTAAAAATCAAGTCATAATTATTTTGCTTTGCAACTTCTGCAATTTGCGAGGCGATATAATAATCATCATGGCTATTGCTGTTTACTCTTATTGCTTCATCGCCACCAAGAGCTAAAGCTTTACGAATTATCGGATCATTTTGCGGCCCACCAACATTTATCAAATGCAGTACAGTAGAAGGGTCAGCCTCTTTTAATTCGATGGCTCTAACCAAAGCATACCATTCATCATAAGGATTTAAAATGAACTGAACTCCTGATTCTGCAAATTTCGTATTGTTATCTGTGAAGGCTATTTTTGCTGTCGTATCCGGCGTTTTGCTGATGCAAACAAGTATCTTCATTATTGTTTTTTTTTCGAGTTGCGAAGATACTAAGTAAAAAAAAAGTAAAAAAGTTTTGATGGATAGAATCACTAAGTTGAAAGAAATGTTGAAGGTTGATGAAAAAGATAGTTTTCTACAACATGCGCTGGCACTCGAATACATTAAAATTGGAAAAGATAATGAAGCTAAAAATCTGTTCCATAAAATCCTTACGCGTGAACCAAACTACGTTGGTTCTTATTATCATTTTGGCAAATTATTAGAAAGAATCGGAGATTTTAAAAAAGCGGTTCATGTTTATAAAAAAGGAATGGAAATCGCACAAAAAATTAATGATCGTCATTCTTTTAATGAATTGCAACTAGCTTATGAAGAAGTGGAAGACGAACTGGACGATAATTCTCATTAAAATAAAGGAATGTCATTATTAAATAAATTTATAAACAATATTCAGCAGGAAAATCTTTTTCAAAAGAATGATTATTTATTGCTCGCGGTGAGTGGTGGCGCAGATTCTGTTGCTTTGTGTGAACTTTGTTTCCAGGCGGGTTTTCATTTCGAAATTGCCCATTGCAACTTTCAATTAAGAGGAGAGGAGAGTCAAAGAGATGAAGAATTTGTAAGAAAGCTTGCAGAAAAATATTGGTCAAAAGTTTTTATAAAAAAGTTTGATACAAAAAAATATGCTGAAGAAAAGAAAATTTCTATCCAGATTGCTGCGCGGGAACTGAGGTATGAATGGTTTGATGAATTGCTGAAGGAAGAATTTGCCGGCAGTTATCACTCAGCCTCCAACTTAATTCCTGATAGCACAAACCTGATACCTCACACTTCATACCTTCTCACAGCTCATCATGCCAACGATAATATTGAAACTCTTTTGATGAATTTCTTCAAAGGCACTGGAATAAAAGGTTTGCAGGGAATTTTATCAAATCAGGGAAAAATTATCAGACCATTATTATTTGCAAAAAAAAAAGAAATAATTTCTTTTATAAAAGAAAATAATTTAGAATTTGTAGAAGATTCTTCCAATAGTTCTGAGAAATATACACGTAATTATTTCCGGCTTCAATTGATTCCATCTATTCAAAATGTTTTTCCATATGTAGAAGAAAATTTAATAAATAATATTGAGCGTTTTAAAGAAATAGAAGTTTTGTACCTGCAATCTATTGAACTTCATAAGAAAAATTTATTGGAACAAAAGGGAAATGAAGTTCATATTCCGGTATTGAAATTATTGAAATCAAAACCACTGAAAACAATCGTTTATGAAATAATAAAGGATTTTAATTTTACGGCTCATCAAACCGGTGAAGCGGTTCATTTATTAAACAGCGAAAGCGGAAAATATATTTCATCAGCAACGCATAGAATCCTTAAAAACCGGAAATGGCTTATTATTGCGCCTGTAAATAATTTCTTAGCGCAACATATTTTAATAAATAAATCGGATAAAGAAATTGTTTTTGAGTTAGGTAAACTCATCTTTAAGAATGAGGCTTTTACTAATGAAAAAATATCTACTTCAAATCTTACTGCAATGCTTGATGCAAAGAATATTACTTTTCCCTTGTTACTTCGAAAATGGAAACCTGGAGATTATTTTTATCCTTTGGGAATGCAGAAGAAAAAGAAGCTTAGTAAATTCTTTATTGATCAAAAAATTTCTTTAACGGAAAAAGAAAAAGTCTGGGTTATTGAAAGTGATAAAAGAATTATCTGGATCATTGGAAAAAGAATTGACGATCGATTTAAGATCACAGAAAAAACAAAAAATGTGGTTTCAATCCATCTTAATAAGTCGTAAAAATATGATGAAGATCTAAGCCCTTTACAGCATTTACAAAATTATCAAGCAGGGGATAGGTTGAAAACAACTGACTAAAAATGATCAAAAAGATAACTCCAAATATTGCCCCCCAAATGTGAGCTGAATGGTTAATTCTTGAGCCGCCTTTTTTCCCCAAGAAGTAAGAGACAATCAAAAATAAAATCCCAAATAAAAATCCGGGAATAAAAATTGGAATAAATAATAAACCAATTCCCTGCAAAGGCTGAAATAAAATATATGCGAAAACCACTGCTGACACGGCTCCTGATGCACCAAGACTTTTATAGCCGGCATTTGCTTTGTGTTTATTGAAATCGGGAATTACACAAACAATTAATGCTAAAAAATACATGAGGATGTAATAGGTTTTTCCATAATCACCAAAAATATTTACAAATGAATTTTCACAGGCGCCACCAAATAAATAAAACGCGTACATGTTGAAAAACAGGTGGGAAAGATCCGCGTGAATAAATCCGTAAGTTATAAAACGATAATATTGGTTTTTTTCTGTTATTGCAGCCGGATAAAAAATCAAATCTTCCGTTATTTTTTGAGAACGGAATGCGAAAATGGAAATGATAACAGTAATAATAATGATAACGAGTGTAACAGACATTTTCTATTTTTAAAAGCATCAAACCTACAGAAAAACTAGGAATGATGGTACTTTTCATTCCTGATGATTGTGCAGGCGCGGTAAATTTGTTCGGAAAGAATTAACCGTACGAGTTGATGCGGAAAAACCAATTTTGATAAACTCCATTTAAAATGGCATCTTTTGAAGATACTTTCATGCATTCCATAAGCGCCTCCGATTAAGAAAATAATATTTTTTGATCTTTCATTTGCTTTTTGTTGAATAAAATTGGCCAGTTCTATTGAATTCCATTGTTTGCCGTTTTCATCCAAAACAATTAGCACGTCATCGTTTTGTAAAGTGTTCAAAATGTTTGCTGCTTCTGCTTTTTTTATTTGCTCTACACTCAAAGAAGCGGCATTTTTTGCTGTTGTAAAAATTTTCCATTCGACTGGAAAATAATGAGAAATTCGTTTAGTAAACAATTCTATACCTTCTTTTACGTAAGGCTCATGAGATTTTCCAACTGACCAAAAATAAATCTTCATTGTAAATTTTTAGCTGCAATATCCAAAACTATTATTACGTTATAAAACAATAAAAATCGTTTGCGCCAATTTTCTCAGCCGCCGGTTTTAAATTACCTCTAATAGAATCAAAAAAATACAAATAAGAGGTCCAAGAGAAATAATAAGAGAAGTTTTAAAATTTAGATTGCCAGTCTCTTTATTTTCGGCCAGCAAAAAAATCACTTTTCGGATATCATTTTGTTTTAGATCGAGTAAAGACTGATATAACGAAACTGGTATTCCTTTGTCTTCAAAACTCTTCAAAATTGCCGATGCCTTTGCTGTCCTGGAATTATTCACTGAAAGAATATTTTGCTGAATTTTGATTTTTTCATTTAAAAGTTGCCTGATAGATTTCTTAGTTAAATACCGAATCTTTTTCGATTTTGCCAGAGACTTCCTGGAGAGATGATAATTGTTCTGAAGCTTTTATTTTAAAAACTGAATCATTTGGGATCAGATATTTTGTGAATTCAGTTTGAGGTCAATGATCTTGTAAAAACATCATCGACAATTCTGATGTTTTTTCGTACTTCTGATCATTTGGAGGAATTGGTAAGATTTTTTTTATAGTTTTTATTAATAAAACTAATTAACAGGAGAGAAGAAAGAATTAAGATGGTTACTGTCGAAAGGGTATATTTAGGGAATCTCATTTTTGTAATTGGATAATAAAGTTGCTTAGGCAGTTGGTTGAAATTTTATGTGATTTTTATTATTCTTTAGAAACGCTCTATTTATTATTGCAGTCTCTTTCTCAAAATCATTTAATAAATTTCTTTTTATTAAAAAATCACGAAGAACTTGAGTTGAGGAAATAATTTATTATTTTTGCGCCTCTTTGGCTGCGTAGCTCAATTGAATAGAGCATCTGACTACGGATCAGAAGGTTTCAGGTTTGAATCCTGACGCGGTCACAAACAAAAAAGGTTTCATTAAAAGAAGCCTTTTTTGTTTTACTTCATCGGAGATTATGGAGTTATAAAATTTTATGGCAAAGTTTTTGTCTGCCACTTTCTGAGATTGTTTGGAAATCTCATTAAATATGTTATTTTTATTTCCTGAAACCGATTTCTAAATTACACATTATGAAAACAAGAAGTTACCCGCTTTTATTTCTAGGCATTTTATTGCTGAATGCCTGCAAAAAAGATCCAGTTACTAAACCTGTAAAATTCACTTCTACAACTTATGATAAAGTGGGAACTTATAATTCCTTTGGAACGCCTGATAATTTATTAAAGGATACTATCTCGAATACCCTCCTCTCTTTTATAAATGCTACTTTACCAGATGGGCAAAATCTAACGACTTCCCATCCGGAATTATTTAATAATCCTGCAATTGGAGATATTACTATTAAGGAGCAATCTGATGTTTATATTACGTTTGTTTCAGGCGATAGTAAAAACGCCAATTCAATTGCCTATTATACATATCCGACTAATCAACCTCCAACAACCGCTACCGATATTAAAACAATTACTTATGTTTTCCCCAATGCCGGTCATTTAACAGGCCTCAGGGCGGGAGACAAGGTGAAAATTGGAAACTTCAATGTTGGAACATCGCTGGGTTTTGTATTGATGGAAAATGCCTGGGATACGACAAATAGAACTTTAAATAATGATGCTGTTCATTTCTGCTCCAATGATGCTTTGAATCCTGAAGTAGATCCGAAGTTAAAGAAGCATGCAGTTTTGATAAATTATCCTGCTGAAAATAAAGTATTAATTGGATTTGAAGACAGAGACAGGACAAATCCTTTATGCGATAACGACTTTAATGATGTTGTAATTTATTGCACAGTTAAAACATCCTGATAAAAAATATTAAGTTTAAAAAAAACCGTGTTTTATAAAAAAGCAGGATTTTTTAATTCAGTACTTCAAAGATAGTCATTGGATCAGTCTTGTTTTTCAATTTTACTTCACCTACTTTACTACAGTTAAACGATTCTTTTACTTTTTCATAAGAATTCTCATTGATTAAAATTTGCCCTGCTTTGGCTGTACTTTGTAATCTTTGAGAAGTATTTACCGCATCGCCAATCACCGTGTAATCAAGCCGGCGAAGGTTAGCTGACCCAATATTTCCCGAGATCATTTCTCCGCTGTTAATGCCAATTGCCAATTGCGGAGAAAAAGATAAAAGATCAGATTGAACAGGAAGCTTTTTTATTTGTTTTTGCAGGGCAAGACATGCTTCTATGGCTCTGTCCAGGTGATAATCCCCGCGGAAAATTGCCATGATTGCATCCCCCATAAATTTATCAATATAGCCGTTTTGCGCAAGAATTTCTTTGACCATTACATCGAAATAATCATTCAATAGTTTCACCACTTTATCAGCCGGCTCATTCTCGGAAATGGAAGTAAAGTTGCAGATATCAATGAACACAACCGTTGCTTCTATTGTTTCATTTTTTAAAAGTGATGTTTCAAACTCCCGGGTATCCATAAAGTTCAGAACCGATGAATCCACATACATTTTCAAGATGTTATTTTCTTTAATAGCCTGAAGTGTTTCATGTATCTGATCTACGTACTGAATGGTTTTTTGTAAAGTAAGATTCAGATCATCAAAGTTAATAGGCTTACAAATAAAATCAAATGCGCCCCGATTCATAGCAGCACGAATATTTTCCATATCACCGTAAGCAGAAACGATCACTGATTTGATCAACGGGCTGCTTTCGTTTAGTTTACTTAACAAAGTAAGTCCATCCATTTCCGGCATATTAATATCGGTAAGAACAATATTTACATCCTGATGTTCCTGTAATTTTTTCAGAGCGTCATTGCCATTTATAGCAAAAGTAAATTCATATTCCTGCTCACGGATTTGTCTGCGAAACCTTTGCTTAATGAGTAATTCAAGATCTGTTTCGTCATCAACTACTAATACTTTTGTCATGTATTTTATTTATAAGTTTTTCTTTTAAAATAGTAAAATCCAATGGTTTTGTGAGAAAATCATCAGCGCCTAAATTCATCGCCTGATTATAATTTTCACTGTCTCCGTAAGCTGTGATCATCATCACCACCGGCGCCGGTGAAAGTGATCTATTTTTGATCTGCCTTAATAATTCAAGTCCACTCATCCCCGGCATATTAATATCCGATAAAATTAATATTGCTTCTGAAAAATGATGATTCAAATACGTCAATGCTTCTTCTCCTGAATAAACAAAATCAAAGATCATTTCTCCGGTTTTGATCACTTTTCGGAAACGTTGTTCAAATAACATTTGCGTGTCCTTTTCATCGTCTACTACCAAAATTTTCATAATTAAATTTTAAATAATCGGAATTTTTGTTTGAGAATAAAAATAATTCTTTTTTATAAAGGCAATTCAATAATAAATTCTGAAAATTCTCCCTCCGCGGTTTTTACATTCAATGTTCCGCCATGAACTTTTATAATGTCATAACTCATGCTCAAGCCCAGACCGGTTCCTTCACCCGTCGGTTTGGTTGTAAAGAATGGCTGATAAATTTTATCCAAAATCTTTTGCGGAATGCCACTGCCATTGTCTCTTACTCTGATTTCAATTTTGTTATCATACTGCCTGGTGCTTACAAAAACAGTTGGTTTATAATCCAGATTCCCTTTTTCACTTTCGGCTTTTTGTTTTTGATTTGTTGCATAAAAAGCATTATTAAAAAGATTCAGAAAAACTCTACCGATATCCTGTGGAATAACTTTTATTTTTTGAATGGTTTGATCAAAATCAGTTTCCATTGTTGCATTAAAACTTTTGTCTTTTGCTCTTAATCCATGATAACTCAACCTCAAATATTCATCAGCCAAAGCATTGATATCCGTAGGCTCTTTTTGACCAGAACTGGTTCGTGAATGTTGCAACATTCCTTTTACGATGGCATCGGCCCTCTTTCCATGATGGTTTATTTTTTGTTCATTTTCTATTACATCATTAGCAATAGAAATCGCTTCTTCCGGGTTATTTTCCAGTAATTCATTTTTCATTTCATTCAATAATTCTGAATTAATCTCTGAAAAATTATTTACGAAATTTAAAGGATTTTGAATCTCATGAGCAATGCCGGCAGTTAGTTCGCCGAGCGAAGCCATTTTTTCTGATTGAATAAGCTGCCCCTGGGTTTCGCGTAATTCTGAAATCGCCTGCTGCAATTCTTCTTTTTGTCGGACTAATTCGGCAGTTCTTTCACTTACCAAAACTTCCAGCTGGTCTTTTTGCGAAGAAATAAATTTTCGTCGTTCTTCTTCTTCCTTTGTTTTTTTGCGCTCTGCATCCAAAGCTTTCTGTTGCTTTGAGGATTTGATCAATACCGAAATCAGCCAGGTAATTCCAATACAAAAAGCAAAGTTGATGTATTGATCTATATTATCATAAAAGTTCGAAAAAAATCTTTCGACAATATGATTGAAGATACTTATTAAAGTCAATGGCAGCACAGCATACATTACCTGCCTTACATTATCAAAAAGTGGAAATTTAAATGTGATCCAAACTAAAACTAAAAGAATCAAATCCCAGATCCATATCATATTGTGCCTGATTCCGGTTGTCATTTGAAGTACAAAAAGAAGGATGATTCCGAATGAGGATAAGGTTAGGATTCTTTCCCAAGCTGAATTAGGAGAAAACTTTCGCAGTGAGCTGCGTAAATAACGTAACAGGAAATAAATAAGTACCGGTTCTAAAAACATAAATTAATTACAATTAGTTGTTTTTTCAGTAATTAAAATTCAAATTAAATCTTTACTAAATAAAATTTAATTATTTTTTTTATTAGGGATATGAAATGACAACTTTGCGCAGGTGCAATCTGCAGCCATTTTCAATTGAGTAATTGAAAAGTCGTTTTTTGAATTCTCGAACATTTCCTTTTGAAAATATTATTTTTGCAAGATTATGGAGACAAAAACGGAACATGTTCAATGCTTAATTATAGGCTCGGGACCGGCTGGATATACGGCTGCAATCTATGCAGCAAGAGCTAATCTGAAACCGGTTTTATACCAGGGAATTCAGCCAGGTGGTCAACTTACCATTACAACAGAAGTTGAAAACTATCCTGGTTATCCTGATGGAATACAAGGACCTGATATGATGGTTGATTTTGAAAACCAGGCAAAAAGAATGGGTACAGATATTCGTTATGGTTTGGCAACCAGAGTTGATTTTTCTGCTTGTCCGTTGAAAGTTTTAATTGACGAGGAAAAATGGATCAGCGCTGATGCGATCATTTTAGCAACCGGTGCAAGCGCCAAATGGCTTGGTTTGGAAAGTGAAAAAAGATTGAATGGCTATGGAGTTAGTGCCTGTGCAGTTTGCGACGGATTTTTCTTTAAAGGAAAAGATGTTTGCATTGTTGGTGCCGGCGATACTGCGGCTGAAGAAGCTTTGTACCTTAGTAAGATCTGCAAATTCGTTCACATGTTTGTAAGAAGAGATTTAATGCGCGCAAGTAAAATCATGCAGCAAAGAGTGTTGGAAACTAAAAATATAAAGGTGTATTGGAATAGTGAAGTGGAGGAAATTTTGGGTGCTGAAAAAACAGAAGCGGTAAGAATTGTCAATAAAATCAATGGGGAAAAAACGGTAATTCCGGTAAGCGCATATTTTGTTGCAATAGGTCATCAGCCAAATTCTGAAATATTTAAAGGATGGTTGGATATGGATGAAAGTGGATACGTAAAAACATTGCCGGGCTGTACCAAGACTAATATCGAAGGGGTTTTTGCTGCAGGAGATTTGCAGGATAAAATTTATCGTCAAGCTGTAACTGCTGCCGGTTCTGGTTGTATGGCTGCACTTGATGCAGAAAGATTTTTGAGTATGCTTGAACATCCGGTTCCTTCTGATCATTTTGCAGCCCTTCAAAAAGAAGATGAAACAGGATCGTAAATTTTATTTTTCAATTTTATGATAACTGTTCAATTACAAAATCTTCTTTTCAATGGTTTTCATGGCATTCATGAAGAAGAAAAAATTTTGGGCAATCAGTATATTGTTGATGCCTCAGTTGAATTTCAGGAAAGAGACGAAGTGATCATTCATATTAATGAAACGGTCAATTACGCCATCATTTATAACATTATCAAAAAAAGAATGAGCATTCCAACTCCTCTTTTAGAAACAATTGTGACAGAAGTTGGAAATGAAATTCATAAAGAATTTCCAGGTTTGAAATCTATTTCGATTTGCATACAGAAAATGCATCCGCCAATTGAAGGAATGCAGGGAGCGGCAAGGGTCTGCTGGAGGAAGGAGTTTGAGGCATGATGCTAACTAAATTATTTCAGCATTAAACGGTGAAATAATTTTTGATTTTTTATCTTTCTGTTTTCAATTACCATTTAAATAAATGTTTCTTTCAAAAATCAATGAATGGATTTCTTTGTAGGACAAGATATATATCTTTGAAACCCTTAAAGTTATTTACTTAAAAATTTAAAATTATTTTTCTATGGTCAAAATCAGAATTCTTTTTGTTTTCTCATTCATTTTGATAAGCTCTTTTTCATTTGCACAAAGTGAAAAATCAACTTATGATCATCATGAACTTTTTAATCCAAATTTTTATCCTCCTTCCGTAAATGCTTATCGCGCAGCAGATGGAGAACCAGGACCAAAATACTGGACCAATAAAGCGAGTTATAAGATTAGCGCAACGTTGGATACTTCCAAAGATGCGATCACCGGAAGTGTGGTAATTTCTTACACAAACAACAGCCCGCAGACGTTGCCTTTTATCTGGCTTTATCTTGACCAAAATCTTTTCAGACCGGATTCACGCGGACAAGCAAAAGCTCCGGCTACAAGAAAAAGTCGCTATACCAATGTAGGTACTTCATTTGAGGGAGGCTTTAATATTAAATCGGTAAAACTTTTATCATCAGAAAAAGGGAAAATTTCCTCCTCAGATGTTACAAACTTAATTTCTGATACAAGAATGCAAATCCGCCTTCCGAAAGCTTTGGCACACGGAGAAACGGTAGATGTAAAAATTGATTACTCTTATTTTATTCCAAAAGAAGGCAGCGACAGAACAGGTATATTGGATACAAAAAATGGAAAAATTTATGCGATTGCGCAATGGTATCCGCGCATGTGTGTATATGATGATATTGAAGGCTGGAATACCTTACCTTACCTTGGCGCTGGTGAATTTTATTTGGATTACGGTGATTATGATTATTCGATCACAGCTCCTGCAAATCTGATTGTAGCTGGTTCAGGTGACCTTCAGAATCCAAAAGATGTATTAACTTCTACAGAAATTAAAAGATTAGAGCAGGCAAAAAAAAGCGATAAAACTGTCATCATTCGCAGCGCTGATGAAGTTACCAATCCTTCATCGCGTCCGCAAAAAGGAAATATCACCTGGCATTTTAAAATGAAAAATTCAAGAGACGTTTCATGGGCTGCTTCAAAAGCATTTATATGGGATGCGGCAAGAATCAATTTTCCTTCCGGAAGGAAAGGCCTCGCACAAAGTGTTTATCCTGTTGAATCCAATGGAGATAATGCGTGGGAAAGATCTACTGAATACATCAAAGGTGCGTTGGAAGGATATTCTAAAAGATGGTTTGAATTTCCTTATGATAATGCAACAAACGTAGCTTGTAATATTAATGGAATGGAATACCCCGGAATAGTTTTTTGTAATTCAAAATCAAAAGGAGGACGACTTTGGGGAGTTACAGATCATGAATTTGGGCACACCTGGTTTCCAATGATCGTTGGAAGTAATGAAAGAAAATATGGATGGATGGATGAAGGCTTTAATACCTTCATCAACGGGCTTTCAACTCAGGATTTTAACAATGGCGAATATGTGAACAATAGACAAAATAATGGTTCAATGTATAAATATATTTTTGGACCAAAGAGCGAAACAGTGATGAGTGAGCCGGATGCCTTAACTGAAGCAAACATCGGTGTGGCATTGTATTTCAAACCAGGTTATGCTCTTGATCTTCTAAGAAATGAGATTATCGGGCAGCAAAGGTTTGATTATGCTTTCAGGCTTTATGTTCATAGATGGGCTTATAAACATCCGACTCCGTGGGATTTTTTCAGAACCATAGAAAACGCTACAGGTGAAGATCTTGGTTGGTTTTGGAGAGGAATGTTTATTCATAATTACAAATTGGATCAGGCAATTACCAGCGTAAAATATGTCGACGATGATTCTACAAAAGGCGCTTTAGTAACAGTCGTCAACCTTGACAAGATGGCAATGCCGATTTATCTTCAATATGAAACAGAAAGTGGAAAAACTGATACAGTAAAAGTGCCGGTAGAAGTTTGGCAAAATGGAAATACCTGGATTCAAAAATTAAATACAAATGAAAAATTGAAATCAGTAACCATCGATCCGGAGCATGTTTTCCCGGATATAGATTTTGATAACAATAAATGGACTTCTGCTAATCCGTAAAATCAGCCTTCAACAAAAAAATGGCCAACTGAATCAGAAAGTTGGCTATTTTTTTGTTGAATATTTCATATTACCGGCCGGTTCACATTAATTTGATCCTAAAACAATTGAATGTATCAATTTGTCAATTAATCAATACTTTTGCAACCTTTTATGAAACCTGTCAGCGAAATATTTCCTTTATTAACAGATCCGAAAAAAATTGTAATTACTTTTCATCAGAAACCTGACGCTGATGCAATGGGTTCAGGATTAGGATTATATAATTTTTTGATTCAATTCGGTCATTCTGTAACAGTAATTTCTCCTACCAATTGGGCAGGTTTTTTAAGCTGGATGCCAGGAGCCAAAAAAGTGTTGGATTTTGAAATGCAAAAGGAAAAGGCAGTGAATGAGCTCAATGAAGCTGAATGGCTTTTTTGTTTGGATTTTAATGTACTCAGCCGGGTAAAAAATATGGAGCCGGTGATTGAAAAATTGAGCTGTACAAAAATCCTGATCGATCATCATCAGCAGCCGCAAACAGAAGCTTTTGATTATGGAATAAGTGATACAGCAAAAAGTTCAACAGCCGAAATGATTTTTGATTTTATTATCAACAGCGGCCATACAGAGAAAATTAATATTAATGTTTCTGAATGTTTATATGCCGGTGTAATGACTGACACTGGTTCATTTCGATTCAATTCTACTTCAGCAGATGTTCACAGAATGATTGCAAAATTAAAAGAAAGCGGATTGAATCATAGCCAGGTTCATGAAAATTTATTTGATAATTTCCTGGAAGGAAGGTTTCGATTTTTCGGAAATACTCTTTTAAACAGAATGGAAATATTTTATGAATATAATACTGCGTTGATTGCCATCCCACAAAAAGATCTCATTAAATTCAATGTAAGAACCGGCGATACAGAAGGTCTGGTAAATTTTCCTTTAAGCATAAAAGGAATCAAACTTGCGGCAGTGATCATAGATAGGGGAGATGAAAGGAAAAGCTCCTTCCGAAGTAAAGGAGGTTTTGATGTAAACACATTTGCAAGAAAATATTTCAACGGTGGAGGCCATTTTAATGCTGCTGGTGGAAGAAATACTGAATCATTGGATGAAGTAATTGCGAAATTTAAAAAAGCAATTAAGGAAAATAAAGAACAATTAAACAATTAACCATTTATAAAAAAACAAAAATGAACAAATCCATTTACCTTCTGGCGGCAGCATTTTTATTTATTGCCTCTGGGTGTAACGAACAAAAATTTATAAAAGACAAGGACGGCAGCGAATATAAAATCATCAGAAATGAGAATGGGAAGAAGGCTGTTCCCGGAGATTTTATGCAGATAAATGTTTTGGCAAAATATAAGGACAGCGTGCTTTTCAGCAGTGTAGAAGCCAGTCAGCCCAGTTTTGTACCTTATGATACAATGCAACTCCCTCCTTATTTCAAAGATGTACACGAAGGAGACAGTTTAGTGCTAAGGCAGTCAACTGACTCAATTTTGAAGTATGGACAAGGCGCACCTTTCATGCAGAAAGGCGAATTTATTTACCGGACTTTTAAATTTGTAAAATTATTTCCATCAAAAGAAGCTGCTGACAGTGCCGCTAAATCTTATCAGCCAGCTGCGAAGAAAATTCATAGTGAAAAAATAGTTGCAAACATTGAAAAAGAAATTTCTTCAAATGATTCTTTGGTCAAAGCCGATGAAAAAACCATTACTGATTATATGGCCAAACATAATTTGAAAGGAACTAAAACAAAATGGGGCACCTATGTAGTAATTGAAACTCCGGGAGCCGGTCCAATGATTGGCGATACAGATGTAGCGGTTGTAAAATATACCGGACGGACGTTGGACGACAGCACATTTGATTCAAACACTGATACTAAATTCGGACATCCGGAACCATTATATGTTGACATGAATGAATACCGGGTTATTCCGGGCTGGATTGATGGATTGAAAATGATGCAGAAAGGTACAAAAGGGAAAATTTTAATTCCTTCATACCTTGCCTGGGGAAAAAATGGGATGGCTCCAAAAATTGCTCCTTATGCAAACGTGATGTTTGATATAGAAGTTACAGATGTAGTAGGTCAGGAAGCTTATCAAAAAGAGATGGAAAGGCAACAGGCACAAATGCAGCAACAGCGTCAGATGATGGAACAAATTCAAAAGATGCAACAACAGCAGCAACAGCAAAAACAAAAACCGGGTTCAGGTAAATAAACTCGATCAAATAAAATTTTTAGGAACGCCGGATTGTAAAGTTTCCGGCGTTTCTGTTTTATTTAAAGGATAATTTATACTTGTAGTTAAAAAGAGTGTTTACGCATGGCCATAAGCCTCAAACAATTTGATTGTTTCTTTTGCTTCTTTTACATCATGAACACGAAGAATTGAAGCGCCATTTAATAGAGCAATAGTATTTAAAACAGTTGTCCCATTCAAAGAATCTTCAACGGGAATTTTCAAAGTTTTATAAATCGTTGATTTTCGTGAAAGTCCTGCTAATATGGGCTTTTCAAGCATTTTAAAAATCTGGAGGTGTTTTAATAAATATAAGTTCTGGGAAATATTTTTTCCAAAACCAAAACCTGGATCAATAATCACATCATTAATTCCAAGACCTTTACATTCATTGATTTTTGCTATAAAAAAATCAACAATTTCTTTCAGTATATCTTCATAATGTGTTTCATGCTGCATTGTTTCGGGAACGCCTTTCATGTGCATGCAGATGTAAGGCACTTTTAATTTTGCCACCGTTGGGATCATATTTTTATCCATTTCCCCGCCGCTGATATCATTAATGATTGCTGCGCCGGATTCCGCACATTTTTTTGCAACTTCTGAATGATATGTATCAATTGAAAGAATGATTTCAGGAAAATTTTTTATCAGCATTTCGATCGCAGGCAATAATTTTTTCAATTCCTCATCCGCTGAAATACGCGTACTGGCGGGTCTTGTGCTTTGCGCGCCCAAATCTAAAATATCTGCGCCTTCATCTGTCATCTGGGCTGCTTTATTTTTTATTGCTTCAAGGCTTCTGATCCTGCTTCCTGCATAAAATGAATCCTCTGTCAGATTCAGAATTCCCATTACCAAGGGCCTTTCTATTAAAATTAATTTCCCTTTGCAATTCAATGAAAACATTATGATTTTAAGTTTAAATTTGGCAATAATTATGGCGCAAGTTAATCAAGTTAATACCGATCTGCAATTTGATAATGCAGTGAATCAATGCAGAGAAATTTTTTTTAAAAAGACAAAAGATTATGGTACTTCCTGGCGTGTATATCGCCCTATTTCTGTTGCAGATCAAATTTATATCAAAGCTAAACGGATCCGTAATATTCAGGAGAAAGGAATTCAAAAAATTGATGACGATGTAAGAGGAGAGTTTAAAGGGATTTTAAATTATGCAGTTATTGGTTTAATTCAAAGACAAATTCATGATGATGATCCCGATATGGATCGGGATGAAGAATTATCTGTTGAAAAAACATTGGATTATTATGACGGCATTATTTTAAGTGCAAAAAATTTAATGCAAAATAAAAATCACGATTATGGCGAAGCGTGGCGTGAAATGAGCCAGGAAAGCTTTGTTGATTTGATCCTTGCCAAAATTTTAAGGATAAAACAGATCATACAAAACGAAGGAAAAACTTTAATGAGCGAAGGGATTGATGCAAATTTCTTTGACATATTAAATTATGCCGCCTTTGCGCTGATATTATCAGAATAGTTTAAATTCATTGTTTTTTTAAATATACCAAAATGAAACTTTTAGTAAATATTTCGCGTGTAATTGTTGGCGTACTTTTTATTTTTTCCGGACTGGTAAAAGCAATGGATCCAAATGGTCTTGCTTATAAAATGCAGGAATTTTATGAAGTATGGGCTACTAATAGTTCACTTGCAAATTTGATGCATTGGCTCACTGATAATGCTTTTCCATTCGCTATAATCATGATCACACTTGAAATAATGGTTGGCGTTGGAATTCTTTTAGGTGTCTGGAGAAAATTTTTTACGTGGCTTATTCTACTGCTCATTATCTTCTTTGGATTCCTGACTGGCTATGCTGCGCTTTCGGGAAAAATAGCGACCTGTGGATGTTTTGGTGACTGCATTCCCTTAACTTCCATGCAGTCTTTTATAAAAGATTTGGTTTTATTTGTGCTTGTGTTGATTCTTTTTTTTGGAAGAAGATATATCATTCCCGTCTTCACTACGGCGATCAGTATTTTACTTTTAATCGTTTCATGTGCACTTGTTTTGTTTTATCAATGGTATGTGCTGCGTCATTTGCCAACGGTGGATTGTCTGCCATTTAAAAAAGGAGGCAATGTTTTACAACTTCGCAAGATGCCTGCTGATGCGGTACCTGATAAAAAAGAGTACCGGTTTGTTTATGAGAAAAACGGAAAGAAAGAAAACTTTACGATTAATAATCTTCCTGATTCTACCTGGAGTTTTGTAAGCCGGGAAGATTTTATTATTGAGAAAGGAAAAAATAATGAGCCGCCGATCAAAGATTTTAATCTGACTACTTTATCAGGGAGTGATACTACCGGGGCGGTTTTAAGCCTTGATGCCACTTATTATTTATTTTTCGTGAAAGGATTTGACAGGACAGATTATTGGCTGGATGATTTTATAAAGATAAACGATTATGCAAAAAAGAATAATCGGATGATTTATGTTGTTACTCCTGAATTGAAAGCCGCTGATATTTTTTTCAATCAACAAAATAATTATAATCTTCCGGTTTTCAGTCTGGATGCTACCGCCTTTAAAACAGCGGCAAGAGTGAATCCTGAAATTTATCTGATGCATGGCCCTGTCATTCAAAACAAATGGGGGTGGGCTGATTTTGATAATGTATTGAAGAAATAAATTCTGATTCTATTTATTCTCTTTCACAGGCTCAGCAAAATAACTTGATGGAATTCTTGATGCCAGCCAGCTATCTTTTAATGGAATGATCCAATTGTTCATCAATTCTTTTTTCGTAAGAATAGTATTGTTGAAATACAGGGTATTTGCAGTGATGAAATCATTTTCAATAGAATAATTTACCTGTGACAGGGGCAATAACTGCACTTTTTCTTTTATAATGAATGCCAGCATTTGCCTGTCGAGTAATTGCACATTATAATCCTGCTGGATATTTTTTATAAATCTTAAAGAAGAATCTGTACTGCATCCGCCAATTTTTACATTGCTTTCATCAGCCATAAGAATGATGAACTGTCCAAAAAATAAATTAGCATAGGATTTTACAGCGCTTCCATGACTGTTCCATTCTTTACTGAAATTCTCTAATTGCTCTTCAATTTGCAATGCTTCAGAAATGGTAAAGATGCGGTTGGATTGATAAACCCAAACTCTTGAATTATCATCAAAGTCTTCAGGAATCAGGTCTTGAAAATGAATGTTCATACTTGTAAATTTAAAAATCGAAATCTATACTAAGAAGAAATGGTGAAAGAATTTTAATCTTTTTCAGATTGAAAATTACTTTTTGATTTTGCAATTTTCTTGCCAACTATAAAAAAATCCTCAAATTTTTTGCTTGAGGATTTGAATAAAAGTATTAACTAAAAAGTTTAAGCTAATTGGCCGAGTCTTTTTAAATAATGAATATGTGAAACAATTGCCTGTGTCATTTTTGGAAACTCAATATAATTGATTCCATATTCGCCACATGTTTTCTTAATTATTTTACTGATGGCAGGGTAGTGCACGTGAGAAATTCTTGGAAATAAATGATGTTCGATCTGGAAATTTAATCCGCCCAACAACCATGAAATTGTTTTGCTTTTAGTTGCAAAATTGGCTGTTGTATGAATCTGATGTATTGCCCATTCATTCTCAATTTTCCCGGATGTTTCACTTGGGATCGGAAATTCTGTATGTTCAACAGTGTGAGCAAGCTGAAATACAATACTGATCGCTAATCCTGTAACCATAGTGATCAATAAAAACCCAACCATCCATTGAGTAAATCCCAATAACATAATTGGCAAAACAACAAACATAAAAGTATAGATCGCTTTTGCAGCCCAAAATGAAAAATGTTCATATGCAGTCATTTTTCTTAAAGGAACGGTGCCGATTTTACGTTTAAAATATTTTTGATAATCTGTCATAAATATCCAGATCAAATGAAGAAATGCATATAAAAACCAGAAATAATATTGCTGGAATTTATGCAGTTTCATTTTCTTTTGAGTCGAAGCAAACCTAAGCCACGGACGCGCTTCAATATCATCATCAATTCCATCAATGTTTGTATAGGTGTGATGAATAATATTGTGTTTCATATTCCACATGATAGCACTTCCGCCAAGGAAATTCAGAGAAGCTCCGGCGGCTTTATTTAAAAAATTATATTTACTAAAACTGCCATGAGCGCCGTCGTGCATCACATTGAAACCAATGGCAGCTGTTAATAATCCAAAGAAAATACATTCTGGAACTGCTATCCATACACCAGGAGTGAAAAATACGAGATGGACATATACTACTAAATATAAAGCGGTGAAAAGCACGGCTTTAAAAAGCAAGGCGAAATTGCCTGTAATTGGACGTTGGTGCTCAGCAAAATATTGATTGACACGGGCTTTCAGGACCATGTGAAAATCTCCTCTGCCTTGCATGAATTTGGGTGTTGACATTATTTTTTTTGATTTTGAACTTTAAATTTATTTTTCTAATAAGCGTTAGGTAACATTTTGGATCAAAGCATCAAAAGAATTAAATCCGATCATTTTTTTTGAGATAAATCCTTCTGCATGTTTTACGCCGATCATTTTTCCAAACATCTTGGAACGATTAATCACACTTTCTAAAAATTCGGGAGTTGAAATATAAGTTTGTGGTTCTTTGTCATTTTCACCATTTGAAAAAAACTGTGTTTTAAATGCTTTTATTGCTTCAACCTTTTGATCAATAACATCTGAAATATCAATTACAAAACCGGGTGTGAAATATTGATCCTGAATATAATTAAAAACGTAAGATGGTTTCCACACTTCCTGTTTGTTTTGTCCATCAAAAGTTTCAATTTTTCTTAATCCTGATAAAAAACAGGCATCGGCTACTAATTTTGCAGAACGTCCGTGATCCGGATGGCGATCATCAGGCGCATTACACAAAACAATTTCCGGTTTATATTTTCTAAGAACTGTGATTATTTTCCGTTGATTTTCTTCGTCATTTTTAAAAAATGCATCAGCCATATCCAGGTTTTCCCTAATATTAACTCCTAAAATTTTCGCTGAATTTTCTGCTTCTTCTTCTCTGGTTTGAGCTGTACCCCTTGTTCCTAATTCACCCCTGGTAAGGTCGATAATTCCAACTTTTTTGCCTTTTCTTTTTTCTGTCAACAACGTGCCAGCACAACTTAATTCTATATCATCAGGATGAACGCCAAAGGCTAAAAGGTCTAACTTCATTTTAAATCTATAATTTCGAACCAGGAAAGTTTGGATAAACAATAGCGCGAAGGTACATTAAAGGAAGGATGTTTTTTGAGTTTTATGATTTCATACAGGTGTAGTAATGGGAATAGGATGGGGAAGAATTATCCTGAATATCCATACATTCTTTGGACTTCTTTTACGATTGATTCCATTTCAGCATCTTTGCCTTTTGCATCATATGGTTGTTTTAAATCGCTTCCAAAAACAAAAGCGACAGTTTGCCAAAAACGTGCAGTAAATCCCCCTTTAAATTCTTTTAAAATGCTGTAACAATCTGTACCACCTGTTTCGCGATTGATCAGTTTCATTAAAACTTTTCCCTGGTAAACTGATAAATTTTTTAATGGCTCTGTAAATTCTTTTTTTAATTCTTTTTCGCGGCTGTTGATATATTTAGAAACCTGCTGCTTGTTTGGATTATGCGCGATATGATTTTCAATGTCTGTAAAAACCCAGCCGGCACGCTTTGCATAGGGATAAGTAACGTAGATTGCATTTCTCAATCTTGTCCATTCTTCACGTGCACGAGGATCTCTTTTTCCCCAAACATAAACACCAGCAAGAATTTTTGCTTCAATGGTATCGCCTTCATAAACAACTGCAGAGCAAATAATTGTATCAGATATTCCATGTTGGGCGAAAATTGGCCCGTCTGCTTTTTGATTGGCCGGTACCTGAGAACTGGCACCAGGGGCAATAAATAAAAACACCAACATCAACAGGGGAAGTTGTAATGGAGCTATTTTATTTTTGGTACGCATTGCGTTGTAAATTTAGAATTTAAATAACCAAAAACAAAGTTGTTTTGTAAATGTTTTATCAAAAAAATAAAACATTTTGAAGAGCTTTATTGAAAAAGTCTTGATTTTTTTTAATTATTCGCCAGCAGGAACATGTAAAATAAGAAAACCAACACCATTCCAACAATTATATAAGCCCACATTTTTTCTGCTCTGAGGCGACCAACCAATGAAACAACAAATCCTGTTGACATAATTACAAGTCCCAGCCAAACTAAATTGATGTAGGGGAAATAATAAGCTTTTAGTGTAATGAAATCGGTGAGCTTATCGGTTTCTTTTGAGTTGATCTTAAATTTTTTATTTGCTGAAATTCCTGCAAAATTCAGGTAAAGGTTTTGTGCAAAAACTGTATCATCGATAAAATTAATTTCCTGGTTGTGAATGATAAGGGCCGGGTAAGCTTTATGACTCGTTCCGTCCTGTCCGTAAACGGTAATGTTGGCAACCAAAGCGGTATCTGTAGGAGAGAAATGAAATCTTTCGTTATCAGGATTTTTAAGAATATTGTTTAAAACGTAATATCCTTTTGAGTAAAATACTGAGTCGCCGATACTTAATTCATGAGGTTTAAAAGTAGCGGTATCTGTTTGAGTATTATGAACTGAAATAGTAGAAATGTAAGTGAAAATATCATGCGTTAAATAATGCTTCGTTCCGGGATTGGAAGTAAGATTATTGTCTTTCATTCTGTATGCATCCGGTGATAAAACAAAGTCTTCCTGAACTTTTCCCGTGGTGCTGTCAATTTTTTGAAAATGAAGATTATAAAATGTTCTGTCTTTTTCATTTGAGGCAGAATCATTCATATACGTTACAGTGTATTTCCCCATCTGGGTAGGAACTTCTTTGAGAAGGGTAAGGTTTTCCATTGGGTTTTCAGTCCCTCTTCCTGTTGGATCTTTATCAAACGGAATAAATAAACCCGTTTTACTGTTATCACTGATCACTTTTCTATTGCCTGAGGCGATCAACATTCCTGAGATCATTAAAGCAAAACCAAGATGAGCAATAGCGGCCCCACCTGCTTTTAAATTCCATTTTAAAACAGATTTCAGATAATATCCATTAGCTAAAACGGAGAAAACAGAAGCGAATAAAGCAAGATGGATCGCCAGTAAAAATCCCGGTCCTTTTTTCGTATAATCAATTGGATAAAATATGGCAAGCAAAATTGTTCCGGCAACCGCAATTCCTAACGGCCAACCGATTTTTTGCATCAGGTATTTCTTCGGAGTGTTTCTATATTTTAAGAATTGAGAAACTCCGGTTAATAAACCAACGATCACTGCAACCAGCACCAGCACTTTGTTGTAAGCAAATTCGCGATCGGCCGGATCAGCTAAATTGGTTCCAAAAATCTTATTATAAACCGGCAAAGAAGTGATGGAAATGATAAACAATGCTGAAAGGAAAAGGATCAATGCTCCGATGAACATCCAGAATTCTCTTGAGGACATATCCTCCTCTTTTTGAATGGTTGGAATGCTTTTATAATTTTTGAAGAACAAATAAAATACGGGAATCGAAATGGCTAAAACATAAATTCCGATCAGAATGTTCATTGCTGTTCCCGCTTCTGTAAATGAGTGTACAGAAGTATCTCCGAGAATTCCTGTTCTTGTTAAAAAAGTGGAATAGAGAATGAATAAATAAGTGAGAATGATAAAAAAGTAAGAAGCACGCAAAGCATTTTTTGTTGAATTAAAAATGGCCATGCAATGTAAACCGGCGACAAGAATTAACCACGGGACAAATGCTGCATTTTCAACAGGGTCCCAAGCCCAGTATCCGCCAAATGAAAGAGATTCATAAGCCCATTTTCCGCCCATCATAATTCCGGTTCCCAAAACACAGGCACTGAATAACGTCCATGGCAGGGCTGCTTTTACCCATCCGCCCCAATCTTTTGAAATCAAAGACGAATAAGCAAATGCAATTGGAACTATGGTACTTGCAAAACCTAAAAACAAGATCGGCGGATGAATTACCATCCAATAATTCCTTAATAAAGGATTTAATCCAATTCCGTCTTTTATATACGTAAGATAATCCGGTTGAGAAAAGATCGGTCCCATTAATTCATTTCTGGTAAGAACAAACGGACTGCTACCAATTTTTACATTAAACAGGTACAATCCCAGAATCATTAAAACCAAAAAGAACTGAGCTGTATTTACGATGCTCATGATTGGAGCTTCTCTTTTTTTCGAAGTAAAAATCAAGACGGTTCCCAGACCGCAATGCCATAAAGCCCACAATAAAAAGCTCCCTTCCTGTCCTTCCCAAATGCACGCCAGTAAATACCTGGACTCTAATTCTTTGGAAGCATGCTTGTAAGCATAGAGGTATTCAAAATAATGCTGGGAGCAAATATAAAAGATGCAGGCAAAGACCGCCAACAATGAAAAAACTTCTATAAAAAAAGCTCCGCGGCCGAAACGAATCCATGATTGTTTTTCATTTTCAAGCTGGGTTTTTGAAGCCGTAAAATAAGCGATAGCGGAAACGATAGATGCAACAAACGCAAGTAGTACAAAAAAATGTCCTACCTGTCCGGGTAGCAAATGTTCATTCTCAAAAGTCATGATGCAGTCTTAATATTTCGAAACCGTTTTTTCTAATTGTTGTTTATCGTCCTTGTATTTGGAGGGGCATTTCAGCAAAATGTCATTGCACTCAAAAACATTTCCTTCCATTTTTCCTTTCAGAACCACACGTTCACTTTGTTCCAGTTCGGCAGGTTTTGTATTCCTGTAAATCACCTGAGTACTGTTGCCGAGGCTGTCCACAGCATAAAAGGAAAGATAATTAGGATCTTTTAAAGCATCATATTGGATCGGTTTGGATTTATCAAGTTTTGCAATCAGGTGTACATATTCTCCTTGTTTTTGTTTTGCAGAACCGATAGTATCATAAGTGGAAAAATCTACAGAATACATTAATAGTGCGCCGATTGCAGCCGCAATAACAACTAAAATAATTATGCTGGAAGTTTTCATTGATTGTTATTTGAGAAGTGCAAATTTAGTGAAAAATGGGATGCTAAATCCTGAATTTTTCATGAGATTCGTCATATAATGGAAGGGGATCTAATAGTAACTTTTTTTAATTTTTAACCGATTTATACACGTGCTTTCCAAATTATTTCCGGTGCATTATTTTTCATTCCGGTATATCGGGCAAGCATAAATAAATAATCGCTAAGACGGTTGAGGTATTTTATAATTAATGGATTTACATTTCCTTCATTTTCCTGCAGGTTTACAGAACATCTTTCTGCGCGACGGCAAACGCAACGGGCAACATGCATAAAAGAAACAGACGGAAGTCCGCCGGGTAAAATAAAATTTTTCATCCTGGGTAATTCTGCATCCATTTGATCCATTTCTTTTTCCAGCAATTCTATATCGCTTTCATGAAGATCGGGGATAGGCATGTTGATTTTTTTATTCGGATCACAGGCAAGCTCTGAACCAATAGTGAAAAGGCGATCCTGAATTTCTTTTAAGATATTTTTTGCATGTTGATCATTACAAAAATCTGAAACCAGCCCGATGCTTGAATTTAATTCATCTATAGTTCCATAAGCATCAATTCTTGGGTCACTTTTTAAAACTTTTGTTCCTCCTATAAGGCTTGTCTTTCCCGTATCGCCTGTTTTTGTATAAATTTTCATTGCCATAGTTATATCAGTTTACTTTCATTAAATTTGATATAAAAGTACAATGGAATTTTTTGCCAGATTTATTAAACGGTGACGGCTTTCTTTTCATTCAAATGGTCGCTTTCAATAATACCATCTCTTAAACGAATAATCCGGTGTGCATATTCAGCAATATCTTCTTCATGCGTTACTAATATTACAGTGTTTCCATCTGCCTGAATCTTGTCAAAAATGTGCATGATCTCAACAGATGTTTTTGAATCGAGATTTCCTGTAGGTTCATCGGCGAGTATGATGGAAGGATTATTGACCAGGGCCCTTGCAATTGCCACACGTTGATTTTGTCCGCCTGATAATTCATTTGGTTTGTGATGGCTTCTATCTGCCAGACCAACCTTATCAAGCATCTCAAGCGCCTGTTCAGTGCGCACTTTTTTTGCCGTCCCATTGTAAATTAATGGAAGCGCTACATTTTCTGCAGCAGTCAAACGGGGCAATAAATTAAATTGTTGAAACACAAAACCGATCTCTTTGTTGCGGACATCGGCGAGATCATCATCGGGCATCTTACTTACATCCTCGCCATTTAAAATGTATCTTCCGGCAGTAGGGGAGTCGAGGCATCCAAGAATGTTCATTAAAGTAGATTTTCCGCTTCCGCTCGGTCCCATTAACGCTACATATTCATTCTTAAAAATTCCCAGACTGATGCCTTTCAAAACTTTTAATTCCTGTTTGCCGAGGTAATAACTTTTCTGGATGTTTTCTAATTCAATTATTGAAGCCATAATTAGTTCTTAGTTTGTAGTTATTTTTCACACTTTCGAATTTTTAAATTATTTTTTTATCACCTTCGGTACTTTGAAAAATGCATCGTCATGAAGAGGTGCATTTTTGAAAACATCTTTTCTGCTTATTTCTCCTGTTACCTCATCTTTTCGAAAAATATTAACATTGTCACTCATATGGAGTAATGGTTCCACACCTGTTGTATCAAGTTCATTTAATTTATCAATAAAGCCGATCATTTTTTCAAGATCATTTTTTATTTCTGCTTTTTCTTCTTCCCCAAATTCAAGTCTTGATAAATTGGCAAGTTTCTCAATTAATATATCATTTACGTTCATTGGGCAAATATAACTGCTTTATCCTTTTACCATTTGTCACTGACAAGCGCATTATTCCGTTTATCACTTTTTTATAAAACCTGGAAGGTTTGTGTCCCGGATCTAAATTAAAACGACGTTTAAAAACCTTTCAGCTTTGTAAGTAAAACTAAAATCTGATTATCTTCGCCGACTTATGAAAAAGGAGAAAGAAATAGTAATGAGCGGCATAAGGCCAACAGGCTTTTTACACCTTGGAAATTATTTCGGTGCGATCAGAAATTATGTGAAAATGCAGGACGATTTCGAATGTTATTTCATGGTGGCTGATTTACATTCATTAACAACGCATCCAGACACAAAAGGCTTGAAAGATAATGTTCACCGGGTTTTGGCGGAAAATATCGCCTGCGGACTTGATCCGGAAAAAGTGGCTTTGTATTGCCAAAGTCATTTATATCAAACTGCAGAATTGTATCTTTATCTGAACATGCTTGCCTATAAAGGCGAGCTCGAAAAAACTGCCACATTTAAAGATAAAGTTCGCCAGCATCCTGATAATGTCAACGCCGGTTTACTAACCTATCCTGTTTTGATGGCTGCAGATATTTTAATTCATCGCGCTAAATATGTTCCCGTTGGAAAAGACCAGGAACAACATCTGGAGATTGCAAGAAATTATGTGAACCGTTTTAATCATCGTTACGGAGAAGTTTTTCCGGAGCCTTACGCATTTAATTTTAATGATGATTTGATAAAAGTTCCGTCTCTGGACGGAACAGGGAAGATGAGTAAAAGTGAAAATGGAATGGCAACGATTTTCCTTTCTGATGAAGATGAAGCGATCCGCAAAAAAATCATGAAGGCCAGGACTGATGCCGGCCCTGCAGAAAAAAATTCCGTAAAACCTGATTATATTGAGAACCTGTTTTTGCTGATGAAATTAGTTAGCAGCAAAGAGACAATAGACTTCTTCGAAGAAAAATTCAAGAACTGTTCCATTCGTTATGGAGATATGAAAAAACAACTTGCAGAAGATATGGCTCAATTTATTTCACCGATTCGGGAAAAAATAAATACCATATTAAAAGATGAAGGCTATCTCAATAAAGTAATGAAACAGGGTGCTGAAAAATCAGTGGCCAATGCAGAAATTACAATGCAGAAAGTGAGGGACGCTATGGGATTGAATTATTTTAATCAGTTGGTTTAGGAGGATTAGTACAAGGATTTTATTTCTCAGTCATCAAAAAAGGTAATTCAAAGATTTATTCTATTGATTTTTATATTTACTTTTAAAAACTGCATTGTAAAAGTTTCAAAATAAAATCAGAAAAAAAATTATAAATGGCAAAATCAAAAAAACCAAAACACATTGCGGTTGCTGGAAATATTGGCGCGGGAAAAACTACTTTGACAGAATTGTTGAGCAAGCATTACAAATGGATCCCGCAGTTTGAAGATGTAGACCACAATCCTTACCTCAATGATTTTTATGATGAAATGCCACGCTGGAGTTTTAATCTTCAAATATTCTTTTTAAATAGCAGATTGAATCAATTATTGGAAATTCAACGCGGAACGGAAACGGTAATCCAGGACAGGACGATTTATGAAGATGCGAATATTTTTGCGCCCAATCTTCATGATATGGGCTTGATGACGAAAAGAGATTTTACCAATTATTATTCTTTTTTTGAAACATTAAAAACAATGGTTCAGCCACCAGATCTTTTAATTTATCTGAATGCTTCTGTTCCAACGTTGGTTGCACAAATTCAAAAGCGTGGTCGGGAATATGAAGAAAATATCCGGCTCGATTATCTGAAAAAACTTAATGAATATTATAATAAATGGATCGAAAATTATAAGGAAGGTCCTTTATTGATCGTAGATGCAGACAAAAATAAATTTGCAGAAAATGAAGAAGATCTCGGTATCATCATCAATCAAATTGATGCACAATTGTATGGATTATTTTAGGTTCTGAAGGAAAATCGCGCTTAACAAATAACAACAGGCGCTCCCCTCAAAGTTTCTTCATTGGCCTGGTCACTGAATTTTTTGAAATTTTCAATAAACTTTTTTGCAAGTTCATTTGCCCTGAGGTCGTACTCATCTTTATTTTTCCAGGTGTTACGCGGATTCAATATTTCTGATGGAACACCCGGGCAATTTTTGGGCATCAGCATTCCAAAAACAGGATGGGTTTCATATTCAACGTCTTCGAGTTTTCCTTCAAGGGCAGCGGTAATAATTGCTCTGGTAAAAGATAATTTCATCCGTTTTCCTACTCCGAACGGGCCGCCACTCCATCCGGTGTTTACCATCCAGACATTCACCTGATGTTCTTTCATTTTTTTACCGAGCATTTCTGCATATTTTGCCGGGTGTAATGGGATGAATGGTGAAGCGAAACATGCACTGAAT
>Ga0068855_100000735_pt1 | contig 40258 bp, 33 predicted proteins | sample KBSCornC52_FD_66592 | JGI IMG/M metagenome (GOLD analysis project Ga0068855, IMG submission 66592) | Corn rhizosphere microbial communities from Kellogg Biological Station, Michigan, USA - KBS Corn C5-2 | ecosystem: Host-associated > Plants > Roots > Rhizosphere > Soil ...
AACACACAGACACAAGGCAGCAGGCGACGCCTCGAAGTGGTATCGAGACAGAAAACCGGCCGCTCAGGTACTGATAACTCAGAGCAGGAGCAACTGGCCTTCGCGCTGGAAGAGGAGGGTGAAGCCTATCCAGAGCCCGCGAAAGGGTCTAAACCATCTGCGGCGGCGGACCCCATGCGAACCTTGACGCAGAGGCTCATGGAAGAGGTCGCCGACGCGGGCAATATGCGGCACGCCCTCAAGCGGGTCAAGGAGAACCACGGCAGCGCAGGCGTGGATGGTAGGACGGTGGGCGAACTGCCGGACTACCTGAGAACCCACTGGCCGCGCATCCGGCAGGAGCTGCTGGAAGGGACGTACCAGCCACAACCGGTCAAGCGGGTAGCGATACCCAGGCCGGACGGTGGAGTGCGGCTGCTGGGCATTCCGACGGTGGTGGACCGTCTTGTCCAGCAGGCCATCCTGCAAATTCCGGACCCGCTGTATGACCCGACCTTCTCCCCTTCGAGCTACGGCTTCCGATCCGGCAAGAGCGCGCACATGGCGGTCTCGTCGGCAAAGAAGCATATGGCCGAGGGGAATGGATGGGTCGTGGACCTCGACCTTGAGAGGTTCTTCGACCGTGTGAACCACGACATCCTGATGGGGCGGCTCGCCAGGAGAATTGGGGAGGCGCGGATACTTCTGCTCATCCGCCGGTACCTTGAGGCGGGCGTGCTCTTAAACGGAGTGGTGGTCGCATCGGAGGAAGGCGCTCCTCAAGGGGGACCGCTCTCTCCTCTGCTCGCCAACATCCTTTTGGATGACCTGGACAAGGAGTTGGAGCGTCGGGGTCACCAGTTCTGCCGGTATGCCGACGACTGTAACATCTACGTCCGGAGCAGGCGGGCCGGGGAGCGGACTCTTGCATCGGTTACGCGCTTCCTGGAAACGAACCTGAAGCTTACGGTGAACCGGGCCAAAAGCGCGGTGGACCGACCGGCCAGGCGCAAGTTTCCGGGCTTCACTCTGGCGCGGCACAAAGGCGAGGTTCGCCAATGGATAGCCCAGGAGCAAGAAGCGGATGATGGAGCGTGTTCGCGCCATCACCACGCGCAACCGGGGCATCAGTCTGGGCCGGATGCTTTCCGAGTTGAGGGCTTTCACGAAGGGATGGGCTGCCTACTTCTGGCGCGCTCACACTCCGTCCGTGTTCCAGTCTCTCGATTGGTGGATTCGCCGCCGCTTGCGCTGTTTCCAATCGAAGCAGTGGAAGCGATGGCGGGCCCGTGCGAAGCAGTTGGTCAAAGCGGGAGCAGGTCCCTGGCTGGCCTATGGGGTGGCGTTCAAAGGATACGGACACTGGCATATCGCCGGCACTCCGGCCATGAACAGGGCCCTCACCAATGCAACGCTCAAATCGCTGGGCCATGCCAGCCTGCACGAGCGTTACTTGTCGTTTGCGTCCGTATGAACCGCCCGGTGTGGACCCGCATGCCGGGTGGTGTGGGAGGCGGTGCCGGTGACGACCCCGACTACCCGATTTCGTTCGTCAGGCGTGTCAAATGATCGTGATCAGCGGGCGAGGGTGCTTACCATCTGATTTGTGCGCCGAAGCTTCTGACCCAGGTCCGCCGCCTGGTTCTCCATGATGACTGCCCTGATTCGCGGGCGCTCCGTCCATATCTCCGACAAGATGTCAGCATCCAGGATCAGGCTTTCGACGTCGCGGTCCGCATAGACTGTCGCGCTCCTCTGCTGCGGGCCAAGCAGCGCCATCTCGCCGAACGACATCCCTGAAGAGAACGTCGCCAGTCGCTTCTCGCGCCCGTTGCGGAGCGGGATTACCGCGCTCGCTTCCCCACGCTGCAGCAGAAACACGCGGCGGTCCTCCGCCCCCGCGCATACAATCGCCTCACCGCCGGCATAGGTCGAAAAGGTGACTGTGCGGCGAACCAGCGACAACTCCTCCGGCGTGAGGCCCGCTATCAGGGGGAACTCCTCCAGCGCCACCGGTTCCGGTGCGAGCGGATGTACGCCGGCCTCCTCGATGACGGCGTTCTCGCACCATTCGAGCGCCATATCCACGTCCCGGAACCACGGATGGCCGAGGGGTCGTGCAGCTGGCTGCACGTGCGAAGGGCCTGTGACAGAGGGCGGGAAAACGGCGCCTTCACGTGCGTGAGAATCAAGCGTCGTCCCTGTTCGCACAGCATGCGGGCCAGCCCGGCGAACAGAGTACACGCGGGACCGTTGAGGGAGGTCACCCGGTCGATGTCCACGAGGACGAACCGCGCATCCTCGACCGTATCGACGATGTCGCGCACCACGATTTCCGCGGTGCCGAACGAGAGCTCGCCCTGCAATTCATAGATCCGAATCCGGTCGCCGCGCGTCTTGAGCGCCGCGTAATCTCTCGGTGGTCGCACCCGGTTCGAGTGGAGCTCCGCGCCGGTGTACATCCGGTGAACCACCGACCGGCCGCCCACCGGTACGTTGAACAGGTGCAGATCGAGACCGCGGGAGAGCGCCCGGCACACCGCCATTCCACGCACGCTGTTCCTGTTGGAATCGAGTGGCGGCGAGAATACGGCCACGCCGAACCGCCCTGGCAGCACCATCAGGATGGCGCCGGACACGCCGCTTTTGGCGGGCAGTCCCACCCCGTAAGCCCGTTCGCCGGCAAAATTATACATTCCGCACGTGGACATTACGCTTAACATCGACTCCACGATGCGCGCTACGATAACCCGCTCGCCGGAGACGGGGTTAACGCCGCCCGAGGCCAGCATCGCGGCCATGACGGCCAGATCGCGGCACGCCACCTCGACCGAGCACTGCCGAAAGTAGACGTCGACAACGCCCACGGGGTCGCTCTCGATAATTCCCGCGTTCCTCAGCATATAGGCGATGGCGTGGTTTCTGAATCCCGTCTCCCGCTCCGATGCATATACCTGCTCGTTAATGGCGAGGTCGCGGCCTGCGTATAAGCTCAATTCGCGCAGCATGTACGCCGTCATTTCGGCCGGCGTTTCCCCAGGCAGCAGTCCGCTCGTGGCGATTGCGCCGGCATTAATCATCGGGTTGGCCGGGCGACCTGAAATCGGATCGAGGCTGATGGCGTTGAACGCGTCGCCGGACGGCTCGACCCCCACCTTCCGAAAAACGGCGTCGGGGCCGAGGTGCGCGAGCGCCGCCGCATAGACGAACGGCTTGGAAATGGACTGAATTGTGGACGGAAGGGCCGTGTCGCCGACCTCGTACACGTGGCCGCCCGGCGTGGCGAGGCTGATTCCGAATCAGTCGGGGTTTGCCTTGAGCAGCTCCGGAATGTAGGATGCCACGTCCCCGTCCCGCAGGTCGCGGAACTGTTCGCGCAGCTCGATGAGCAGCCGTTCGACCGGCGAGGTATTTGCCTCCGGCCGAGTGGCTCCTCGGGCTTTCAGCGGGGTGCCAGGACTCACAATTACGCCTCCTCTGCCTGAATTCGTGGTTTCGGGGCGAGGAGGCGGAAAGGCAGTCCGGGCAGCGGACAGGCACTCCGGGCGCGATCTCCTCGCTCTGGAATGCCAACCACTATGTCGGCGGGAAAACGTCATTGGAGAGTGCCGGGGATCATCCCACGGCGTACGGACATCATAGCAAATTCACCGGTTGATCGCGAGGGGCGCGGCTGATTGCGCGATACCCGTGTTCACGGTCGCGCCGGATCGCAGCCCGACGACGAAACGAGTGACCATATCCAGCCGCCAAAGGTCAGTACCACAAACGGATAGGCGAAAAAGGGGAGGGGTGAAGTCAGCGGTGTCCACGGCTGGCCCCACGCGATACCGAGGGCCGTAAGCGCGAACGGAATCGAGGCCGCGATGCCGATGAGCCGCACTCCCGTGGCGAACTCCTTCGGGACCGATATTAGCAGCAACCCGGCAGACCAGAGCGCCACGCCACCGCCGAATGACGGCACGCTGCCCGCAATTCCGGCCGCCGTCCCCGAGACGAGCAGACTCTCGCCGATACCAAAGACGAGGAACCCGGCCGCCACGCAGTCGCTTCCCGCCCGGAAGAACTTCATCACCAGCAGCCCGCATGCCACGATAATGCCGACCCCGTCGAGCAGCCAGAGCTCCTGACGCAGCGCAGCCGACGATACGAACGTCCCCGCCAGGCCGCCGACGCCGCCCACCGCCAGTCCCGCCGCGGCGATGAGATCGAGCTTCCGACGATCAACAGATTCCATGGTGCTCCTCCCATCCGCGGTTTCCTGCGAGGATGTCAACGCTTACGCCGCGCCCTTCGGTCCGGGCGAGAGCAGCACCCAGGCGACCGCGCCCGCAAAGACAAGCCCGAGAATAACCGCCAGCGCAAGCAGACTGACACCGATCACCGCCCACCACGATCCGAGCCTGCCTCCCGCAGCCCGATGCGCTTCCACCGCGGCGCCCTGCGCCTGACGCGCCGCCTGGCTCACCATCACCACGCTCGCGACCGGGATTACCGACCGGATCTCCTGAGGCAGGACGAATCCCAGCGCAACCAGCAGCGCCGTACCCAGAGCACCCCAACCAAGGCAGCGATTTGCAGCCGCCGCGTTGCCGAGCGCCCGGTAGTTTGCCGCAAAGAACCAGCAGGCGGAAAGGGGCGAGCCGAGAAAAGCCGCAAGTGTGACCTGTGCAGGCGAATACAGCTTGTATCCGACCGTCGGCGGCGGGGGCAAGACGACCATCTTCATCCTCCGATGTCAGCAGATCCGCGCAGCAGCCACTCCATCGCGCGCGCATCCGCAACAAACACCTTGAAACTCGCTCCGCCAACATTCGCTACCGTCTCGGCGAAGCCCGTGACGTTCTCCGGCATCCCGATCACCGCCGTCCTGTAGGGTGGATGGAGGAACCGAGCGGCGTCCTGTCCCGCAAGGTACCTGTAGAAATCCGATGCCGGGATGCCGATCCCTCGGCCATCGACGAGGAGACGCTTCCTTCCATGACGGATCGCCTCGTCACGAATCCTGAGGACGGCCTCCTGTATCGCCTGGGGAATCCACTCCCCGGATATCCGGACGTACAGATAGGAATCGCGGACATCGAACGCAATGTCCATTTCCGCGTCGTCACCCGGGCGTAAATCCTCCTGTCCCGCAATCCCTCTCTCGTCGCCGCGAATCGGACTGTAAGCGGTGATACCGGCGGACTGGCGCGCCTGCAGCTCTCGCCAGTGTCCGGCGCAGAGAAACTCGCTCAACTCGGCCTGCTCAGCCCGCGTGCGAATCCACGTCGCGGACCGGCCGCAACCGGGCGCCTCACACATTCTGTCTCTCATATCAGCCTCCCGGCGCACATCATCGCTACCCGAATCTCCCGCGCAAAGGTCTAACAGGCTTCTAAAGCGGTTCGCACTTGCACGCATGGTTTCCTGCAACGGTAGAACGGGCAGACTAAAGCACGCCGGACACAGGCTGGACGAAGGAGCGAACCGATGCGGCGTCGAACATGCGGGATGAGCGGCGCACCGTCGTGCCGCCTGTACCACAACCTCAGCTTATCGTAATGCCGATTCTCACGAAGGCGTGAGTGACCAGCCGGCGCGGCCACCGACGGCCGCGGGCAATGGAGGGACGCCCCTCCCAATGATCACCGAGGAGAATCCTACGATGAAGCCCCGACTCGCGCGAGACGAATCGCGCGCCCCAATGCGCAGCGCTTTGCGCAAAGCTGTTCTCTGGCCGACTCTCGCCGCGCTCATGCTCGCCTGCTGCCTGGCCGCCTTCTCCCAAACCCCTGCGGCACCCGCCGCGCCGGCCGCCCCTCCCAAAGTCGACACCGGCGACACCGCCTGGATGCTCGTCTCCACCGCCTTCGTCATGCTGATGACGCCCGGCCTCGCCCTCTTCTACGGAGGCATGGTCCGCGCCAAGAACGTCCTCAACATGCTCATGCAGTCCTTCATCGCCGTGGCGATCGTGACGGTCGTCTGGGTGGTGGCGGGCTACAGCCTCGCATTCGCGAAGGGGAATCCGTTTGTCGGCGGCCTCTCCTTCATCGGCCTCAACGGGGTGGGGCAGGAACCGAACGCCTTCTACGGCGCCACGATTCCGCACCAGGTCTTCATGATGTACCAGATGATGTTCGCCATCATCACGCCGGCCCTCATCAGCGGCGCCATCGCGGACCGGATGAAGTTCTCGACTTACGTCGTCTTCATCACCCTCTGGTCGCTCATCGTCTACTCGCCACTCGCGCATATGGTGTGGGGCGAGGGCGGGTTCCTCCGCGACCTCGGCGCGCTCGATTTCGCCGGCGGCACGGTCGTCCACATCTCCTCCGGCGTCTCCGCGCTCGTGCTCTGCATCGTGCTCGGCAAGCGAACCACGCACCCGACCGAGGACATGCGGCCCCACAACCTGCCCATGACCCTCATCGGCACCGGCCTGCTCTGGTTCGGCTGGTTCGGCTTCAACGCCGGCTCCGCCATCGCGAGCGGCGGCCTCAGCGGCTCCGCATTCATGGTCACCCACATCGCCGCCGCCGTCGCGGGCCTCACCTGGGTCCTCATCGAGTGGTTCGCCTACAAGCGCCCGACCGCCCTGGGACTCGCCACAGGCGCGGTAGCTGGCTTGGTTGCAATCACACCTGCATCCGGATTCGTTGGACCCATGGCAGCCATCGTCATCGGCGCGGGCGTCTCCTGCATCTCCTTCTTCGCCATCAAGCTGAAGGAGAAGTTCCACTACGACGACTCGCTCGACGTCTTCGGGGTCCACGGCATGGGCGGCATGTGGGGAGCGCTCGCAACCGGCCTCTTCGCCTCCACTGCCATCAATGCCGCCGGAGCCAATGGCCTCTTCTTCGGTAACCCCGGGCTGGTCGCAAAGCAGCTCGCCGGCATCGGGATCGCCGTCGGATGGGCGGCCCTCATGACCTTCGTTCTCGCGCACATCCTCAAGGCCACAATGGGCCTGCGCGTGGACGAGGAATCGGAGGAGCTGGGCCTCGACCTGAGCCAGCACGGCGAATCGGGATACGCGGGCCCGTCTACCGGCTCGGAGGATGAGGTGATTCCCGCGTATGCCGCTGCCACACCGGCGGCCGCGACATCCTAAGAAGCAAGTGTTGAGCGTTGAGTGTTGAGTATTGAGGCTCGACACTCAACACTCAACACTCAACACTTAACTCTCGTTCCGGAGGAACACGATGATAAAAGTGGAGGCGCTGATTCGCCCGCAGAAGCTGGACGAAGTCAAGGCGGCGCTGTCGGAGATAGGCATCAAGGGGATGACGGTGCTGGAGGTCCGCGGCTCGGGCAAGCAGAAGGGTTTCACCCAGCACTACCGCGGCGCGGAGTACACGGTCAACCTGATTCAGAAGATCAAGCTGGAGATCGTGGTGCCCGATGAGGAGGCCCGCACCGTGGCGGACGCCATCGCCAAAGCGGCGCGCACCGGCGAGATCGGGGACGGCAAGATATTCCTCGTCCCGGTCACGGAAGCCATCCGCATCCGCACCGGCGAAGAGGGCGAGACCGCGGTTACATAGAGCGAAGCGCGAACTCGAAACGACGACCTAATCCGTTCACCGGATCGGGCCGTCTGTTTGTTCAACGCTGTGCCAACGCATTCGGGTCGTGGCAACAACGATTCGACCTTAGTGCCGCGGTATCTAGCTGGGAGCCTGATCCGGATTGATGCATCGCGTGAACAAAGCGAAACATTTCTCGAAAAAAATGCTTGACAGCCTGCCCGCGGCAGTATAGACTGGCCCATCATCCTTGCAGGTCCATGATTCGGGCCGATGACGGAGCCAGCCATGTCGCTGATTGTGCGCGCCTGTGACGTATCGATTTGCCCCGCTTGCGGGCGAGTGTCCCGGTCCCATGCCGAAGGGGGGGGGACTTCCGTCTACATATCGCGTAACGATTCCCTCTTCCGCACCCCGACCGGCCGCACGGTCGCCTCCCGTCTGAGTCCGGCAATACTTCCGCAATACCAGCAGGTCTCCCAGAAGAATTGCGTAGGAAGGAACATTGCAATGCGACTCGTTATGCTCGCCTCATTGTTGCTGGCGCTCGCCAGCGGCGCCGCGCAGGCCCAGTGGACCGACGCCGGATGGACCAAGATGAAGGTCAACAGCTCCGCGGGCGGGTACGTGATAAGCGGTTCCGCGCCGGGCGTCTCAGCGGTCGCCCCCAGCGGCGGCTCGACCCACAACTACATTTACGAAGAGTATCAGGACATAATGTCCGCTAACGGCCAGACCTACGACATCTCCATTGCGTGGACATACACGCTCTATGGAAACGTGAACGTCGCCGGCGCGACCACCAGTTACTGTAGCTGGCCCGGCGGCACCCGGAGCAGCGGGTTGAGCTCCAGTGGAACCTATGACATTGGCCCGACAACGGAAACGCACGAGGACACCGTCGTGGTCCATCCAGGCGGGACGGTGACTGTTTACGTGAACGCGGACGCGCAGTCGATTACCGGCCCTCCCGGCTCGTCATCTTCCTCGTCGGTGACGCTGAATGGCAGCTACACGCCATAGCCGACTCCATCTTCGCTCGTCAACTCGATACCTCGGCTTCCGCCGCCTTGCGATTGTTCCTGGGGCGGAAGCCCCTCCCGGAGACCCCGATGACACGTTCCCGGATAGCCCAATTCGTCTCTGCCTGCGCGTTGCCGATTCAGATTGCCGTCGGATTGATCTGCGGCGCCGGCGCGCAATCACAGGAGACCAGGAAGGGCGCGATCGGCTTGGACCAGGCGGTCGAGCTCCACTACCAACACACCCCTCTGCCAGCGATGGTTCACGATCTTTCAAAGCGGTATGCGATTTCAATCCTGGTAGACGGGGATCCGGTGATCCCTGCCGCGAATCTCGACTTCTCAGGGTCGCTCCGTCAGGCATTGGATCGCATCGCGGACATCTACGACTATTCCGTTTCCATCGACAAGCGAGCGCTTGTGACGATGATGAAGCGCTTCAAAAACCCGGATGAGCTGCCGCAGTTGAATGTCTCGGAAATCCGCCAGACAGCCATCGACATGTTAAAGATTCTGCCACAGGTGCCTTTTGACTCGAGCCCGACTGCCTTCGGTCACGACCTCCGCGGATTCGCGCAGACCTTCTCGCCCGATCAGTTTGCGGTACTGAAGGCTGGCAAGCGATTGACCTTTGCGGATCTGCGTCCTGAGCAGCGCGAGGCACTGGTCGGTGTCATTCGATCGCGATCCTTCGGAATGCCGGCGTCCGTCTGGGAGCTCCTCCGTCGCCAGTTGGACCACTTTGAGGATTCCGTGCTGCGCCTCGAAAAGACGGGCACTTTCAAGGCAGTGGACGGCACAATGACGGACTCGTATGCCGTTATCCATGAAACACGCGGCACGAACGGCATGGTGACGAAGTCGTCTCTCGGTAGTTTCCAAAGGATGGTGAAGCAATGAAGCTGCCTGTCACGTACGTGCTGGCGCGCTTCGCCGCGGCCTTCGCCTTGATGTCGATATCCCTGGCTGCGGCGATGGCGCAGGATGGCGCGGCCCCTTCCGTGCAGGATCGGGCGGACGAGGTAAAGCTGGACGCAAAGGTATCTATTTCGCGCAGCTCGACTACCCTGGCCAAAGTGCTTGAGGAGCTGTCCTCAAAAACCGGTCTCTCATTCGCCGCTACCGATGCGGTTAAAGACCGGCATATGACGCTGGAAATCGTGGACATGCCTGTGCGCGACTTGCTTGGAGTCGTGACTGCGGGGTATGACTGGCGGTGGTACAAGCAGCAGCCGGGCCGTTTCGTGATCGACCGCCGCGTATTTCGTGCTCCCTCCGATCCCCGCGCAATTCCCGCCATGATGCAGTCGGCCCTGCCTGTCGACATGCGCGTCTTCCTGAAGGTCCCGGACCTGAAGACGAAGAATCCGGACATCCGGACAATGAACGCGGCGCTGCCCGTGATGGATACCGCGGCCAACAAATCCATGAGGAGGTTACGGGAATCGCTCACGTCCGCATTCCTCAAGACCGACTCGATCACGGTACGCGACCTGACGGATGGCCAACGCAGAGACCTGGTGGCGTGGCTGGTTTTCGACCGCATGCGCCACACGATTGAGATTATTCACGACGATGACGGACCGCACCGCTATGACCCGTCTCAATTCGTTCTGGAATATCACGACCAGATTCTTCGCGCATTGACCGGCCCGTCCATAAAGCCCGGACTTGGATTCGGAACTGGATTGTTCTTCGCTGACGGACGACCAGTTCCCGTGGACTACGGAAGGCCGATGCCATAGATCCGCGCGATCCGCATCCGCACCGGCGAAGAGGGCGAAACCGCCGTTACGTAGTAATCACGGGTCTGACGAACGAGGACCGATTCGCGTCATGGATCGGTCCTCGTTTGCATGTCTGCTGAGCAAAATGCCTACGGCGTCGTGGGATTCCGCCGCCAGTCGTTGTCGTTGTAGGATCGCCAGGTCTGTTCCGGCTTCTTCCACTTGGCGTGGCCGTCACCGTAGGCGATGTTCCCGCCGCCGAAGTGCCGTGCCAGGAATCGGCCCTGCTGCTGAGAATCCGGCAGGGCGCTGTCGTCGAACGACCACGGTTGCGGGTACATGCCGCCGCGAGAGGGGAGGCCGCTGAATCGGCCCGCGTCGCCCAGGACGATGAACTGCGCCGGAAAGCTGATGGACGCGATCGGCGTGGTCTCGTTGAACCCGAAGTCCGGGTTGTTGACATACCAGAGCCGCTGACTCGCGTTCACCAGGTTCGCCTCGTTGTGGTTGTTGCCGTAGTCGGTCGTGAACCAGCGGCCGGGACCCGGCGCGGGCCACGCGGGAGCCGACGGGCACTTGAAAATCTGCTGATTCTTCGTGTAGGGCTCCAGCTTGGTGCGATAAGAAAAGGGCGCGCGGGCGTCCGGCGTGTCCGGAGTGGCGGGAGGAGCCGTCCGCTCGGTCACGTGCGGCGGGAAGGTCTCGTCATAGTCCTGCAGGTAGAGCATGTAGGCCGTGCCGATCTGCCGGGTGTTGCTGAGGCAGCTCGCGGCGCGCGCCTTCTCCCTCGCCTGAGCGAAGACCGGGAAGAGAATGGCTGTGATTATTGCTATTATGGCGATAACAACGAGCAGCTCGATGAGGGTGAAAGCGGTGCGTGATGGGTGATGCGCGTTGCGTGAAGCGTGATTCGTGATGCGTGAGCGGTTCATATGGGTTCTCCTCGTTGATGAAAAGCAGGAGGCCGGGCCGACGTGCATTCGCACGATCAGTCCGGCCTCCAGTTGACTGGTCAGCCCGGTATGTAGTTTTCACCGCCGCCTCAGGCGAGGCGAATCTTCTCGGTTTTGTCTATCTGGACGATCCGGCCGTCCTGAATGATGAGCTGCACGACGCCGAAGCGCACCGACTGTATTGCCTCGCGAATCGCGTCCAAGGGCAGCTCGCCGGCCGCTTCAGACCTGCCACGCTCCTGCTGCTTGATGTCAGTCATCGTCCCGCTCCTTAATGATGACTTACTCTACCATGTAAGTCGAGTATTGCGCAAAAAGGAACGCCTGCTTTCCGTGAGAATGTGAAAACGAGCGGGAAAGGTCAGGCTGTCGCGAGGCCCCAGCGGCGGCGGACGCTGTTCTCGATTCGCGTGAACACCAGCCGGTCAGCCACGATTCCGATGCCTATGAGCAGCGCCATCACTGCCAGCACCAGGCTCATGTCGTTCAGGTCACGGCCGACGTTGAGCTGCTGGCCGAGGCCGAGCGCGCCCTTCGACACGCCGATCAGCTCGCCGGCCATGAGGGAGCGCCAGGCGAACGCCCAGCCCTGTTTCGCGCCGCTGATGATTGCCGGGAAGGCCGCGGGAATCATCACCTCCCGGTAGAGCCGGAACCCGCGCGCGCCCATCATCCGCGCCGCCCGCAGGTAGAGCGGCGGGATGTTCAGGATACCGTCCGTCACCGCGATGGTGATGGCGAGCAGCGCGCCCATCAGCGTCACGAAGAGAATCGCCCGCTCACTCAGCCCGAACCAGACGATGGCGAGCGGCAGCCAGCAGATAGAGGGCAGTGTCTGGAGACCAAGCGCCAGCGCCCCCACGGTCCGGCGGAAGAGGGGCACCGTCCCGTTCAACAGGCCGAGCGTCGTGCCGGCGATGAGCGCTATCGAGAACGCGACCGCCAGCCGCATCAGGCTGATCTTCGTGGCGAGCAGGAGCGAGCCGTCCTGCATGCCCTGGACGAGCGATTTCCAGACCTCGGAGGGGCCGGGGAACAGATAGCTGTTCCACCACTCCCGCCTATATCCCGTCTCCCATAACGCCAGGGCCGCCAGCAGAAACAGCGTCGGGGTGGCCCGCTCGACCGCGGTCCTTGTCCTGCTCCGCATGATCACTCTCTTCCTGCACTATCTTGCGAATCTCGTCCTTCAGGTCCGCGAGAATCCGCTGCGCCATCCGCGCGGTCTCGGTCGATTCCACCTGCCGGGGACGCGCGAGCTGAATCAACAGTTCCTGCTTGATTCGCCCGGGCCGCGTGCCCATGCTGAAGACCCGGTCGCCCAGCGTCACCGCCTCCAGTACGTTGTGGGTGACGAATACGACCGTCTTGCGCGTCTCGAGCCAGATTCTCTGGACCTCCTCAATGAGCATGTCGCGGGTCTGCGCGTCGAGCGCCGCGAAGGGCTCGTCCATCAGCAGGATGTCGGGGTCCATGGCGAGCGCCCGCGCGATGGCGACCCTCTGCCGCATTCCGCCGGAGAGCTCATGCGGATTGGCCGACGCGAATCGCGACAGGTGCACCATCTGAAGGAATCCCATCGCGCGGTCCCGCCGCTCGCGCCGGTTCCGGATGTGCTTCAAGGCGAACTCGACGTTTTGCACCGCGGTGAGCCACGGGAAGAGCGCCGATTCCTGGAAAATGACCGCGCGGTCCGGACCTGCTCCGGTGATGGGCTGCTCGTCTTTGTACGCTGTCCCACTCTGCGGCTTGATGAGCCCGGCGATGATGTTCAACAGCGTGGATTTCCCGCACCCGGACGGCCCGACGAGGCACGCGAATTCGCCCGGCTGGATGGCGAGACTGACGTCCTGAAGCGCCGCGACCTCGCCCTGTCGCCCGGCGAACGTGACATTGACGCCCTCCAGCCGAATCTTGGCGGGCGAAGCCGCAACAGTTGGCGGAAACGTGCCGGACGGCACGTGCCCGTTCCTGCCGGATAGCTGCGCGCCCATATCTTTGAGGCTCGTCGGAATAATCGCCATGGTCAATCTTATCGCCGGTCTATTCGCTGCCTCGGTCGCAGCACTCCGCCGCTTCAGCGATAAAGGCTGCCGAGTGCGGAGCGGCCCTCCCGCTGATAGCCCAGCCCTTTCGCCCAATCGGCGAAGGTCAGAACCGATTCCTTCAACGGGTCCTGCGTGAATTCGGTTCGGGAGAGTGCATCCTTCAGAATGTCGTCCGGTATCGCCTTCGATGTGTCCATCTTAATCTGCTCTCCGATTACCCGCCGCGCATCGTCGGGGTTCGTTCGAATCCACCCCACGGTGTTCGTGTGCGCCGAAATGAAACGCGCAACGATGTCAGGATGTTCATCCAGGAACCGGGTCCGAACGATCACGACCGTCGTTGCGAATCTCTTGCCCGGCCAGAGGTCGCGCTCGTCGATGAGGATTCTGCCGCCACCCTCCTTCACGAGTCGCGCCACCCAGGGCTCCGGGACCCACGCCGCATCGATCTCCTTCTTCTTGAAGAGCGTGAGCGCGTCGGGATTCGGCGTCGGGAGCACCGTCACGCTGCCGCCCTTGTCCGTCGCGCCGAGCCCGGCCGTCTGGAGCGCGTGCCGGAGCGAGATGTCCTGCGTGCCGCCCGTCTGCGGGACCGCGACCCGCCGATTGGCAAGTCCCATGATGTCCGCGATTCCCGAGTCCGCCCTCACGACCAGCGAAGCTCCGCCGGATGCCGCCCCGGCAATAATCCGGAGCGCGCGCCCCTTCGACTTCAGGAATCCATTGATCGCCGGTCCGGGACCGACATATCCGAGGTCCACCTGGTCGGCGAAGAGCGCCTCGATTTCGGCCGGTCCGGCATTGAATGTCTGCTCCTCAATCTTCACGCCCGGGCCCAGCGCCTTCGCGAAGTCGCCGCGTCCTGCGCCAACCAGCGCGACCCCGTGTGTAACGTTCGGGAAGTAGGCGAGCCGCAAGGTTACCAGCCCGGACGCGGAATGGCCGCCACCGCCCGGCTTCGGGCCGCAGCCCGAAAGCAGAGCGATTCCGACGGTGGCTGCAACGACCCGGAGCGCTCTCACGTCTGACCCGTCCAGTCGTCGAGCGCGACCGCCGCCCACCTTTCTAGAATGGAGCGGTACAGCTCCGCGGGAAGCGGTCCCTGTTCCACGTATGCGGTGTTCTGGCTCCAGCGTGCCGGTTTGGTCGTGCCGACTATCGCCGTATGCACGCCGGGAACGGAGAGCGTGAATCGCAATGCCGTGGCGACTGCGTCACGACCGCGAAGAAAGTCGTAATCGAGCGCCTTCAGCCGATCCCAGTAGGGGCGGCTGTAGTCGTTCTCCGGCAGCTCGGCGTGCGTCCACGCAGCGTTCGCAATGGGTCGCTTGGCAATCACGCCCATATTCCGTGCGGCTGCCGCGGGAAGAATCGACTCGAGCGGCTGCTGGTCCGCGATATTGATCGATATCTGGAGGGTGTCGAACACGCCGCTATCCACCGCGTATGCGGCATCGTTCCGGTCGCCACTGTAGCCGATGAACCGGGTCTTGCCGGCGTCCCGCGCCCTCTGGAGAACTGCGATAACGTCGCCCTGATCGAGCAGCGCCTCGGAGCAGCTATGGAGCTGGACGAGGTCCAGCCGGTCCGTCCGCAGCCGCTTCAGGCTGCGCTCGATGGATTGCTCCAGCATCGCGGGGTCCCAATCCGGCAGATCGAATCCGGTGTTGTGGCCGCACTTGGTGAAGAGATGGTACGCGTCGCGGCGGTGCGACACCGCCGCGCCGATAAGCTCTTCGCTGTCACGATAGCACTCGGCGGTATCGATGACGTTGAGCCCCGCATCCAGCGCGCTGTTCAGCAGCTCGGAAACGGTCGCCGCATCGGCGCCGGCGTACCCGATCTCCGCGCCGCCGAACCCGAGCGGGCTTACCTGAAGTCCTGTCCTTCCGAGGTTGCGCTTATCCATTCCTTCTTCCTGCTAATTATCTTGACCAAACCAGTCAATTTAGTAGAGTATTACAGGCAGAGTATAGCCGCGCCTGACCACGATTGTCAATACATGGCGTGCAGTTCCTGGTTTCCCGAAAGCTTCTCCCCTGCGCTGTATGTACAGACGAGCAATCCGGCGGGGCAGGAGTCTCAAACATCGCGGCGAACTCCGTTCCATCGCTCTTTACTTCGGAGTCTCTTAATGCTCGATCTCCCCACCGGCGTCGTTACGCTCCTCTTTACGGATATCGAGGGATCGACGCGCCTCTGGGAAGAGCAGCCGGCAGCGATGGCGGATGCGCTTGCCGTACACGACGCCATTCTGCACGAAGAGATTGCCGACTCGGGCGGCGTCGTGTTCAAGACCGTGGGTGACGCCTTCCATGCAGCATTCGCCAGCGGCGCGGATGCCATCTCATGCGCCCTGTCGGTGCAGAGGAGACTTCTGGCGGGCGCCCTGCCGTTTCGGGCTCGCGTCGCGCTCCACAGTGGCGAGCCCCAGCTGCGGGCCGACGACTACTTCGGCCAGCCGGTCAATCGCGTCGCCCGCATCCTCGCTACAGCGCATGGCGGACAGGTGTTGGTCTCTCAGGCGACGAAACGCCTCGTGGGGAGCCGCATGCCTGTCGGCGCTACGCTGCTCGAGCTTGGAGCCCACCGCCTGAAGGACCTCGCCGAGTCGGAAGAGCTCTTTCAGCTCTCCTGCGAGGGACTCCCGCTCGATTTTCCGCCCCTTCAGTCTCTCTCTTCCCATGTCCATAATCTGCCCGCGCAGCTCACGTCGTTCGTCGGTCGCGACACGGAGCTGGCGGCGGTGGACGCCCTTCTCGATTCCAACGCGCGGCTGGTGACCCTCACGGGTGTCGGTGGTACGGGCAAGACGCGAATCGCGCTTCAGGCAGCGGCGGAGCGAATCGAGCGGTATCCAGGCGGCGTCTGGTGGGTGGACCTCTCCGCCGTTCGCGACGCCGCGCGCGTCCTCCCCGAGATTGCCTTCACCCTGGGATTGTCGGAAGCGCCCGGCGCGGACCTGCGCGCGCAGATCGTGGGTCGCCTCGGAACCGCGCGGACGCTCGTTGTGCTGGACAACTTCGAGCAGGTTCTGGATGCCGCCGAAGACGTGGCCGGCCTGCTGCGAGCGGCGTCAGCGCTCCAGGTTTTGGCGACGAGCCGCGCCTCCCTGAACGTGAGCGGCGAGCACGATTATGGTGTCGGAGAGATGGGGCTGGAGGAGGCCGTATCCCTCTTCGCGGCGCGCGCCCAGCAGGTCCAGTCCCGCTTCGCGCTGGATGGCGGGAATCACGGGACCATCGAGTCGATTTGTCGGCGGCTGGAGGGAATCCCGCTCGCGATCGAGCTCGCCGCGGCCCAGTCGAGGGTGCTGTCCGTTTCCCAGATCGAACAGCAGCTCGACCGACGATTCCGCACACTGGTCAGCCCATATCGGGACGTTTCCCAGCGGCAGCGGACGCTGCGGTCGACTGTCGACTGGAGCTATGATCTGCTGACTCCGGACGAGCGTGTCCTCTTTGCGGTCCTGTCGGCATTCGTAGGGGGCTTTACGTTCGATGCGGCCGCGGCCGTTACGGACCGGAACGACGTGTTCCTCGGAATCGCCCGGCTGCGTGAGCAATCGCTGCTCAGGATGGACGACTCGGCAAGTATTCCTCGTTTCCGCATGCTGGAGACGCTGCGCGAATATGGGCAGGAGAAGCTCCAGGAGAGCGGAGAGGGTGACGCGGTAAGCGGGCGCCACGCGGCGTACTTTGGCGATCTCGCAGCGCGGGAAGACGCGCGCATTGCCGCCGCGGGAAGCGAGAGCCCCTCCACGGTCATCGCGGAAGATTACGACAATGTGCGCGCCTCGCTTGCCTGGATGGTTCAGTCGCGCCGGGCCGATGATGCGGCGCGTACCGCATGCTCGCTGGGCAGGTTCTGGGAGGCGCGCGGGCAGTTCCGGGAGGCCAGGCAACTTCTAAGCCAGTGCCTCGGGCTGGAAGAGGCGATGCACGACCGCGGGCTGCTTGCCCGTCTTCTGGGGTGGGCCGGATGGTTTGCGGACCTTCAGAACGACCACGATGAATCCGATCGAGTGCAAAAGCGCAGCCTCGCGATATGCCGGGAGATCGGCGACCGCGCAGGGGAGGGCAGGGCGCTGAACCACCTCGCGCTGACGGCGAGCGCGCATACGCGGTTTGCCGAAGCACGGTCGTTCTTCATCCAGTCGCTGGCCATCGCGCGCGAGCTGGGCGACGATGCGTCTCAGGCGGCCCGTCTGAACAATCTGGCATTGCTCGCGATAGAAGAGGGCTGTACGGCCGAGGCGGCGCAGTCCCTCCGCGAAGCGCTCCACATCTACCGGGCGGCGAACGACGTCCGTGGCATAGCGGCCTGCCAGTGCAACCTGGGCGAGCTGGCGGCGCGCACCGAGCAGTGGGAAGATGCGCGGATACACCTCGAAGAAGGACTGGTCCTCTTTCACGGCCTGGAGGACAAGCGGGGCGTCGCCGCATGCCTCGACAACCTGGTCCTCGTCCACTTGACGCGCGGGGATGCATCGGCGGCGATTTGCCGCGCCAGCGAAGCACTGGCGATCTGCGTGGAGATCGGCCTCCGCCAACTCGCGCTCGGCGTCCTCGATAAGCTTGCCGGCGTGGCCGAATCGGCGGCGTGCGGTGAGTGGGCCAGCGAGGCGCGGCGCACCGCGGAATCAATTCGCGGGCGGACGATAGATTCGGCGCGAGGGGGACCGTTCGTCGCTCTCGATGAACCCTTCGCACGGGTCGACGCCTCCGGGCCGCCGCTCGGCGCGAGCACGGGCGCGGGCAGGTGGGAAGACGTGGTCGAGATCATGTTAAGCCGCACCGCGCCTCCAGCCCGGCGCCCGACAGGAGTGAACGTCTGATGGCCAGATTGGTCCTGCAATGGATGGCGGTTCTCACACTCTTATCGCTCGCGCTGCCTGTCCGCGCGCAAACGGTATATGGTCAGGGCGGGCTCTTCCTCCACCCATCCGCCTTCGTTCGGCCCGCCGGCAGCATCAACTTTGGCGCTTCCTTCTTCACCCAGCGGACGGGACCGACCGGTCACTCGGAGTGGAATCCCTACAGTCTCAGCTATGGCTTCAGCGACCGTCTCGAAGCGGGAATCACGGCCATCCGTCATCAGGGGACGGGTATCGACGCGCATTCGCACGTCGGCCCCTTTGTCCGTTACGAGCTCCTTTCGGATACGCCGTCACGGCCCGCTATTGGACTCGTTGCGAGCGATCTCCCCAGCGATCTTCGCCAGACAACGCTGGCGGGGGTATTGAGCCACCGTCTCGTCTCCACCCGAAGCGGCTCGCTCATCATCCATACAGGTGTCGAGTGGGTACGCACGAGTGGCGAAACCGGCAACCAGACGGATGCCGCTGGATTCGTCGGTCTGCAGCTTCCCGTGGCGCGCCGGCTCGCTCTCGTGGGCGAGGCTGGAACGAAGCTGAAATTCGAGCGCACGGGAGCTACGGCCGTAGGGCTCATGTGGAGTCCGCCGGGCGGCGGCAGTGTTGCCATTGGCTGGGTGAACAACGGCCGGAGCCGAAGCAACGAGTTCTTCGTCGGCGCGGGCTATCCCATCGGCGGGGCGAAATGAGCATCACGTGTTCACGATTTAGGGGAGTGGCGGACTGACATCCCGTGCCGTAAGGCGCTCAACGCCCGTGAATACGGGCGGCTTGACGTCGGGCGGACAGCGCACCCCGTCGAGCGAAAGGCCGCGCACGTTCTCGCAAATGATCGCGGGAGTATCCTCCTCAGTGTCGTCCGTGAATCGAACGTTCGCGAGGCGCAGATTCTCCACGTTGCGCGCGTAGAGGCCCCAGCAGGGAAGCGGCCGCGCGTCCACTCCGGGACCCCGGACCCGGCCGGCCGATCCATTGGCGCCCTTCCGCTCGCGCCGGAACGCAACGGTCACGTCGGACAGGGTCATATTGCGAATCGGCGATTCGGCCCAGCTCTCGATGGAGGATGCGGTCAGATAGACGCCGGTCGCGGTGAGCCTGCTGACGGTGATTCCTGTCGCGGTATTCCCCGGCTTCATCACGCAGAAGAGCGGCGTCGTCACGTTGTGCATCGTCACGTCGGATACGTCCACGTTCTCCATCGCGCCGGTGGTGGCGTCCCACGCTCCCGGCTGGAGGCAGAGGCCGGCAAGCATGTTGTTCCGATGGGACGAGCGGTGCTCATACAGGCCCGGGCCGTACATCAGGCATCCATGGATCGTGAGACGTGAGGCAGGCCCGATGAGCCGGATTCCGTTGCACGAGGAGTTGAGGACGCAGCCGGAAATGAGCGTGTCCTCCCAATAGCGGCCGGCGATCGAATCGTCGCCGGTGAAGAGCTGGCAATCCGTGATGGAGACTCGCCGGCACGGCCTTCCCGGCCAGCCTCGAAAGTGTATGCCGTCCCATCCGCCAGTGATTCGCACCCCTCGCACCCGCACGTCGTCGCAGCCCTCCAGAAGCACTGCATAGTTCGCCGAATCGCGGACGGATACGTCCCGAATCGAGATGTCGCGCGAGTTCCCAATGAGAATCGTGTGGGGACCGCGCATCCGCTCCTCGCCCCGCGCGTCGAAGACCTTGTTGCCGTCGATCACGCCCGGCCCCTGAATCGAGACATCCTCCACCGAATCGCCGATGATGAGCGCGCGGTGCCATCGCGCGCCAAACTTCGCTTCCGGCGCCTCTTTGGGAGGTGAGTAGCTCGAATACTTCTCCGGGTCGGGCGATCCGACGATGACCGCGCCCGCCTCCAGCCAGAGATGCGAATGACTCTTCAACTGGATGGTCGCGCAGAGATAGCGGCCGGCCGGGAACCGGACCTGTCCGCCCCCGCTCTTTGCGCACGCCTCTATCGCCCGGTTGACGGCGTCGGAGTCGAGCGAGACACCGTCTCCCTTCGCCCCGAACCGCTGCACGTCGAGGGTCGCCGCGCGCGCCGGCAACCCTCCGAACACCGTCAGGCACCATACCGTCGCTGAAACGATTCGAATGATTCTCATGTGCTCCTCCGTGCCCGATGATTCCAATTCGAGAATACCCTGGACCTGACGTAGCAACGCGGCGGGGACTGGCCGCCGCGCCGGGAACCTGCGATTTCACGCCGGAATCAGAAGCGGGTCTTCAGATCGACGTTGGCGGTCACCTCGTCGGACGAGCCCTTGATGTCGCGGAACGAAGTGGAGAGGGTGACGAAGTGCTCGGCGTCCACCTGGTGGTCGTAGGCGAAGCGAACCGTATGGCTGTCGCTCCGCTGGCCCTTCAAGGTTGAGAGATCCACGCTGTAGCCGACCTCAACCGCTGAAAGCGGATCCAGCTTGCCAGTCAACGCGGTCCCGAGCTTCGACACTTCCGTCGCCGTGGCGATCTGGTCGGATGTCGTGTAATCGACCGTGAGGTTGAGTGTTTTGTCGATAGCCCGCTTCAGAGCGAAGGCGGAGGACTTCAGGGGCTGCATTGCGCCGGCCGGATTCTCGGGCAGGGATTGGTAGGTATACGTTATGTTGGTGGCTTTGTCGAGCTTGTAGCCGGCATTGTACTTCCGAACGAGCTCGACCGCTCCGCGGTTCGTCGTTCGCGCTTTGTACATGATGTCCGCGTGGAACGGGAGCTTCGGGTTCGGGTCAGTGATGAGCGACATAATTCGCGCGATGGCGTTCGTTCCGTTCGGGTTCAGCACGCTGCTGTACTCCATGCAGATCTGATTCTTGCCGGCCATCGCCTGCACCTTGCCGGAAGCGTTCTGGCTCTGCTGCTTGTTCTGGTCGCGCAGCGAAGCGTACTTGCCAGTGAACGTGACGTTCTTCAAGCCGAGAATCTGCATGGGCTTCGCGTTGCTGAGCGCAACATCAGTCACCGTCTTGATGTTCGTCTTCTGGCTGATCTCGCTATAGGTGCCGGTCATGCTGAGGTCGCGCGTGATGGCGCCCGCCAGCGCGACGGATTTGGTCGTAGCGTCAGTGTTATTGTTCGTCGTGGTCGTGGCATACGAGCCGTTGAAGCTGAACTTCTTGTTGATCTGCCACTTCCAGTCCATCGCGTTCGTGTCTGACGACGGGTCCTTGCCCCGGTCGATTCCGAGCTTGTTCAAGTGCAGAACCAGCCCTTTGGTCGCAAGATAGTTCATGTCGACCTGGAACGTGTTCTCGAACTTGCCGTCGCTGAACGTCATCCGCTTCATTTCGGCCAGGACGTTCTTTCCCTTCGCCCGGTCCGTCTCGAAATGAAGGAACTCGGTCGATATGGCAGGTTTCTCGACCCCTGCGGCGGTCGCGTTCAGCGTGTCTCGGAAGAAGCTGAGCTTCATCCCCTTGCCGAACTGGTGGTTGATGGTGAGCAGCTCATGCGCGACCGCGTCCTGAGTCTTGCCGGCGCTGTCGAGGCTGTTTCCTTCGGAGAGGAATGTAATCTGCGTGAGCTTGCTGCCTGTCCACGCCAGATTGTGCTTGTAGAGCGACTTGTCCAGCTTGTCCGTCGCGTTGTGCGCGTCGTAGTTGTACGTCGAGAGCGTCAGGCCGCGGATGGCGTTGATGTTCGCGGTCCAGTCCGTCCGGTCGTAGCCGCGCTCGGCCGTCATCACCTGCTTCTCCTGCGGCGTGAAGCCGGCGAGGTCGCCAAACCGGTCGAACTTCGAATCGATGGACTGCATGTTGATCTTGAAGTCGACGCCCTTCGTCGCGAAGGCCAGGCTTTCTCGCGAGACGCCGCCCTTCGTTGCGTCCGAAAGACCGAGTTGGGAGAACGCGAAAGTCGAGTTCTTCGCGGGCGTCCAGTTCAACCCAAACGCCTGCCGATGGATGCCGACCTCGTTGCCGAACTGCGCCTTCTCGAACGGTCCCATCGAACCGAGGTGCGCAAAGTTCTCGCCGATGTTCTGGTCGAGGAAGTTGACCGAGAACGTCTTCCCTGTGAGGCCGAACGTTTGGCGGTGGATGGAGTCCTTGTCGTCGCCGATGGAGAACTGGTTGAAGTTGAACGAAGAAGTCTTGCCGAGCGCGCCGGCCAGCGACATGCGGCTGCGGGAGAGGCCGGCTTCGCCCGCGATGTTTGCTTTCTCCGGCGCCGCGATCTCCGCCGCCTGCGCGTTGGGGTTGAACTGGCGATGGATGTCGAGCAGAAGGCTGGTCTTGTCCCCGTCCGCGAGGTCATTGAGGCGCGTGAACTTCGAATCGGCGCGGGTATTCGCCATGGAGAAGCTGAGCGACTTCGTTGCAAACCCGAGCGCCTCGCGGTCGAGTTGGCCCGTTTTATCGCCGGCCGTGTTCCGGCTGAAGTCCAGCTTGCCGTCCTTGCCCGTTATCATTCCGAGCGAGAGGTCCGATCGCTTGACGCCCTTCTCGCGCGCCCACTGCGCCGCGTCGGCCTCGCGAAGTCCCTTGAATCCGGCGAAGTTCGCGCCCACTTCCTGCTCGCTGTACTTCAGGCTGATGAGGCGGGACTGGAGCGCTATGGACTGCTTCGTGATGTTGTCCCTGCCATCGGCGATCTGGTTCCAGTCGAAGCCCACGCTGGAGGTCTTGTCGGTCTGCAATCCGGCCCCAAATCCGAGCCGCTTGATTCCTTTCTCTTTCTCCAGCGCGCCGATCTGCGCCATCACGTCGGCGTTCTTCGCGTTGGCGGCCCGCATCGCCTGGAATCCGTTGAAATGGAGGCCGACGTCCTGGTAGTTCGCCCGGAACGTCAGTCCGCCCGACTTCAGATTCAGGTCCTGCGCGATGAGATGGTCGTTCACCGCGTCCGGGGATGCGGCCTTCTTAGCTGACGCGTCGAGGGCCTCGCGCGTGTTCCCAACAAGATTGTCCTTCGACGCGCCTGGCGTAGAGTAGTAGACAAGGCCGTGCAGGCCCGACCCCGCGGACATCCCGGACCCGATCTTCGAGTTGAGAGAGAAGCCGTAGGTGGTGAAGTCGAGGCCCTGCGCATTGGTGGATACGCCGAAGCCAAAATTGAGCGCCGAGCCGTTGAGATTGAGCGTAAGGCCGGAGATGCCGGCGAGCGGGGAACGGTTTCCGTCCTGCCCTTCGATGTAGCGATAGCTCACGCTGACGGTGTCCATCCGCCGCACCGGCTCGAGAAACCCCATCGAGCCGCTGTCGGGATCGACGAAGTACTCGCCGTGCGAGAGGTGGCGGGCGTTGACGGAAACGGAGACGCTCTCGGCGATGATTCCGCCGTGCGACAGAGTATAGCCGCCGCGCGAGCCGGTGCCGCGCAGCACTTCGGAGCAGACCTTGCCGCGGCTGGTCGGCGCGGTCGCCGGCCCGGAAGCGGTTTGCTTCTTCAGGGTGGCCGAGAATGGATCGATGGAGCCATTATCCGTAAAGGCCGGCGTGGCCGCCTGACCGGCCGCCGCGCGCGCGCATCCGACCGCCAGAAGACCGGCCACCACCGCTATCGCTGATTTTGTCGTCTGTCCGTTCATCTTCGGACCTGCATCATCTCGCCCCAAAGAGCTTCGTCTCTCTTTGGGGCGCGGGGGCTAGAACCGGCCCCTCACCACGTCAAACCGAATGCGCTTCTCGCTGATCGATTCCGAAATGAAGCGCGAGCGATCGTCGTTCGCCTGGCGGCGCAGAGACCGCTTCAGGTCTGCCAGCGTCAGGAGCTGCGTCCGCTGCGCGGGCTCCGTGTAGCTGGCAAGCGCGACGTGGAGCGGAGGAGCGGCCGGGGTCATGGATTCGTGCGCGTCGCTCGAATCCGCTTTCGCCACGTCGGTCCTTGGTGACATCGGGGACGTGGGGAACATGTCCTCGGCAGGCTCGACGGCGTCCGCGTCTGGCTTGTCGGCGGGTGAGGCGAGACCAGGCCGGCTGCTGTCAAGTGGGCTCTTCCTGCCGGTATGGACAAACGCGAGCTGGCGCGACTTCGTCGAAATCGGATTCCGGCTCATGTGCGTGGCCGCCATTCGATGGGCCGACGTCCGGTTACTACCGGTCCGTTCGGGGACGGCCGGCGCGGCTGGCACCTCGATGTTCGCGGCGAGAGGCGCTGAGAAGAGCGAACCGGGATCCGGCACAGATTGGCTGGCTACGGGGCGGCCGGATTCTGCGGTAGCAATGTTGTGCTGACCAGCGGGTGCAACCGCAATCGGCGCATTGTTCAAGTGAACGGCTAACAGGATGGCCATCGCGGTCGTGCCGGCAAGCGCGGCGTAGCGAATCGTGCGGAAGTTGAACGTCGCTGCCCATCCCGCCCGGAATCTCTGCCGCCACGTCGGCATGTAAATCGTCGCGGCGAGGATCGAAGCGCGGAGCGAAATCGGGGGTTCGACGTCGGGAGTCAGGCCGAGCGACCCGGATGCCGTCCGCATGAACCGAAGGTTCGCGGCGCACTCAGAACAAACGGCGATGTGGGTCTCCACGATCGCCGCGTCGCTGTTGGTCGTTTCATTGTCCGCATAAGCAGACAGCAGGTCCCAAATCTGTTCGCATCTCATCGCACACGCTCCTGAAGTGTCACGGCTTCGGACCTCCGACTGCCCTCGCCCGGGACTGCTTCCACGGTGTGTGACACGCGGCGATGCGAGATGTTGCAGGTTTCGGCTCCGAATTGGACGCCTGTTAGAAAGATCACGGGAAATCTTTGCCCGCGCGGCTGAATGGCAAAGGGTTCAGCCTGGACGATTATTTACATGGAGCTAAGCAGTTACTGGGGCGATGAAGGCGGATCGTTGCAATGGTGTAAACTGATGGACAAATCAACGATTCGAGAGAGGTCGTGAGGCGATGATCAGACCCGGCGAATACATCAGGGACATCTACGGGAAACCGGTGGGCACAACGGTAACGGCGCGGGGATGGGTGAAGACGCGGCGCGACAGCAAGGGAGTCCACTTCGCGCAGATCAACGACGGGTCGATCTTCACCGACCTTCAGGTGGTCATCGAGAGCGGCACGATTCCGGAGGAGACGCTGCGGCACGTAACGACGGGCGCGTGCGTCGAGGTGGCCGGAGAGCTCGTGGAGAGCCCGGCGGCGGGACAGGCCGTGGAGCTGAAGGCGCGCGAGCTCACGGTCTTCGGGCCGGCGGACGCCGCGACCTATCCGCTCCAGAAGAAGGGCCACACGATGGAATTCCTGCGGGAGATCGCCCATCTCCGCACGCGCTCCAACACCTTCGGCGCCGTCTTCCGCGTGCGCAACGCCCTCTCATTCGCGATTCACAAGTTCTTCCAGGAGCGCGGCTTCCTCTACGTCCATACTCCCATCATCACCGCCTCGGACGCGGAGGGCGCCGGCGCGATGTTCGGCGTAACCACACTAGACCTCCAGAACCCGCCGCGCACCGAGCAGGGGCACATCGACTACGCGGAGGACTTCTTCGCGAAACCCTCCTTCCTCACGGTGAGCGGCCAGCTCGAGGCGGAGATATTCGCGCTCAGCTTCAGCAACGCGTACACATTCGGCCCGACGTTTAGGGCGGAGAACTCGAACACGCCGCGCCATCTCGCTGAATTCTGGATGGTCGAGCCGGAGATGGCCTTCTGCGACCTCGCGGGCGACATGGCGCTCGCCGAGGAGTTCCTGAAGTACATCATCCAGTACGTGCTCGACAACTGCGGGCCGGACCTCGACTTCTTCAACAAGCGAATCGACAACTCGGTGCTGGAGACGCTGGAGCATGTCGCCGCGTCGACGTTCGAGCACGTGCCGTACACGGAGGCTGTCCGAATCCTCGAGAAGGCGGATCGCGCGTGGGAGTTCCCGGTCCACTGGGGCGCGGACCTCCAGTCGGAGCACGAGCGCTACCTAACCGAGGAGACGTTCAAGAAACCGGTCATCGTCACCGACTACCCGAAGGAGATCAAGGCCTTCTACATGCGATCGAATGACGACGGGAAGACAGTGCGCGCCATGGACGTGCTCGCGCCGCGGATTGGGGAGATCATCGGCGGCAGCCAGCGGGAGGAGCGGTATGACGTGCTGCTGGAGAAGATTCGGGCGCAGGGGCTCAACGAAGAGGCGTACTGGTGGTATCTGGAGCTTCGGAAGTACGGCAGCGCCCCGCACGCTGGATTCGGGCTGGGCCTGGAGCGGATGCTCATGTACGTGACCGGCATGAAGAACATCCGCGACGTCATTCCGTTCCCGCGCACGCCGGGCTACGCGGAGTTCTGATCGCCCGCCCACGAAGGAATCCTGAAGCAATTCTCGAAATCCTACCCACTTCTTTCCGGCGGGAGGCTTGTATGAGGGTTCTTGCAGGGCTGACGGTCGTACTGCCGCTGTTGATGTCGCTGTCCCCACGGGCGACAGCCGACGACGACCCGCGATACGTCTTCACTCCGACACATGCGGTTGTGCTCGGCGCGCCCGAGCTTGCTTCACAGGGCCGGGTCACGCGATTCGAGTGGTCCGGAGACGGCCGATTTGTTCTCTGCTTCCGCGAAATCGACCTCCTCGACCCGGCTGACCTGCCGGCCTCATTCAATCTCACTCCGCATTCGCGCCACGAGTCGTCCGTCGTCCTCTGGGATCGCCGACGACGCCGGCCGATCGAGGTATGGAAGAGGAAGGGCGCCCGCCTGATGGAGCTCGGCTGGCTTCCGTCCTCCGCCGTGGCGCTGGTTACCGAGGAGGAGGAGCCCGCGCCCGGACAGCAGGCGGGCCAGCGAATCCTCCTTCGAATTGATGCCGGACGGGCCGTCGCGACGGAGGTTGGCGCGCTCGATACCAACATCGCCTTCTCTGTGTCGCCCTCGCTGCCGGTCGCCGCTCTCTTCACCACGTCGCGCGCCGCGACGCGGGTCTCGTTCGTGAATGCGAACGGTCCCGGGCGCAGCGTGATGCTGCCGGGTTGTCCCGACTACCCGGTGTCGAGATGGTCCGCGGACGGGAAGCTGCTATACGTTGGCATCGCGACAGAGCCACTCACGGCCGGAAAACGGCAGCCCATATCCTGGTTCCAGGTGGACCCGATCACCGGCGCGTCGAAGCCGGCGTCAACGACTCCGGCGGCGCCCATTGCCCGGCCGTCCCGCGCCGACTTGCGCCTCGACTTTGGCGCGGAAACCGTCGGCCGCGAAAACTCCAGGACGCGGATTCACCCGCTCTGGCTCGAGACGGATGGGCCCGCGGGCACGAATCGAATGCTCGTCTTTCCGGATGTGAGCGACGCGGAGATTGCGCCGGATGGCGGCAGCGTGCTCTACGTCTCCGGCGGCTCCGCATACGTTGCTCCGCTTCTTGCGAGGTCGAAGGATGCGGTCCTGGCAGCACTCGAGGCGCGAAACGCACGGGTGTGCCGTGCCAACATAAACGCCATCTGCTCCGCCGAGGCGGCATTCGCGCTGCGCAACGGCCACTACACCACCGATGCGACGGCGGGAGGTCTGGTTGGGTCGCCCGAGGGTCTGTCGGAAGACGTTCAGTGCCCCGCCGGTGGCTCCTATACATTCACGTTCACGGACGGCGCGTTGACGATTAGCTGCCCGCACGGCGACCATCACGCGCAGTTCCGGGGCAAGCCGGCCGACTATGCGCGCACGATGGCCCCGATAAAATAGCGAGATGATCCTTCAAACCGAGCGGCTGCTGCTGCGGCCCTACCGCGACGATGATTTCGAAGGGGTGCACGCCTACGGAAGCGACCCCGAGGTCGTGCGGTACATGCTCTGGGGTCCGAACACGGGGGAGCAGACCCGCCATTTCCTTGTGGAGGTTCAGGACGGCGCGAGGGCCGAGCCCCGCACCAAGTTCGACTTCGCCATTGAGCTGAGGGAGACGTGCACGATGATCGGGGGCTGCGGCATCTACCTGAAGGGGAGCGAGCTTCTTGTCGGAGAGATGGGGTACGTACTGAATCCGCGGTACCACCGGCGCGGGCTCATGCCGGAGGCGGCGCGCGCTCTCATCGGCTTTGGATTCGGCGATCTGCACCTCCATCGAATCTTCGCGAGGTGCCACCCGGACAACCGCCCGTCCGCCCGCGTGATGGAGAAGTGCGGCATGCAGTACGAGGGCCGGCTGCGCGAAGCGGAGCTGGTGAAGGGCGCGTGGTGGGACTATCTCTACTACTCCATCCTCGAGCAGGAGTGGCGCCGCTAATTCCATTGGCTTCCACATGATGGGATTCACGCTCGGCCCGGCGACCGGGGCGAAGCACAATGCATTTCAAAAAAGGGGATTCACGCTCGACGGGACGACCGGGGCGAAGCATTCGCGCAGTCCAATTCGTACGTGCTGCCTGGACTGTTGCGCGAATGCTTAGCCCCTACGATGGTATGTCGCGGCATGCAGTGCTGCTTAATTGAAAGGCGTCGCCCTTGATTTCCGTCTCCCGTTCCGGGCAAGTGTCGACTCTGCGGGTCTCGCTCCCCCTCTCCCGTTTTTGGGAGAGGGGCGGGGGGGGTGAGGGCCTTGTTACTCATTCGTTCCATGTTCGTCCGATCTATGTTCCTCATACCGTCCAATACCACGCCTTTTCGCATTCCCGCTTACAGGAGAACCCATGAACGACTGCATTCGCAAGCGCCTTACGCTTGGCGCAGCTCTTCTTTTTCTATCCCCGCCAGCCTTCGCCCAGACAGCCGGCGTTGCCGATGACAACAAGCGGCTCATCGACTACGAGAAGCAGAACTCGGAGCTGATGAACAACCTCGAGTATCTGAGCGACATGATCGGCCCGCGGCTCACCGGTTCCGCCAGGCTCCGCAAGGCGAACGACTGGACCGCCGCAAAGATGAAGGAGTACGGTCTGGAGAACGTCCACCTCGAGAAGTGGACGATTCCGCTCGGGTGGGAGCGCGGGACATGCGAGGCGCGGATTATCGAGCCGAACGGTATCCCGGTGATGGCCGCGTCGTGGGCGTGGTGTCCCTCAACGAAGGGGAAGGTCACCGGTCCGGTAGTGCTCTTCAACCCGACGACGGATGACGACTACAAGAAGTTCGAGGGCAAACTGAAGAACGCGATCGTGCTCTTCTCCGTGCCATCGAAGCCGAATGAGCATCCCTCGCGCGCTACGCCCGGCCAGCGCCGCGGCATGTTCGGGACCGACGAGGTTCAGGACGCGGATTCCGGTCAGCAGCGGCGCATGATCGACAAGCGGGTCGCGTTCCTGAAGAAGGAGGGCGCCGCCGTCACGCTGCTGGACGCGGGCAAGCCGCAGATGCTGCTGAATATGTCCGGCGCGTGGGGCGCGGACCCGGAGCAGACCCAGCGCGGCCTGCCGCGAATGGTCATCGCGAACGAGCACTATGCGATGCTCTACCGGCTGCTCCAGCACAACGTGCCGGTGACAATGCAGGTCGAGATAAAGAACCGATTCATCAAAGGCCCGATCGACGTCTACAACACCGTGGGCGAGATTCGCGGGTCGGAGAAGCCGGACGAGGTGGTACTCTGCGGCGCGCACCTCGATTCGTGGGACCTCGGCACCGGATCGACTGATAATGGCACCGGCTCGATGGTCGTCCTCGAAACGGCCCGACTCATCAAGGCGGCCGGCCTGAAGCCGAAGCGGACGATGCGATTCGTGCTCTTCTCCGGCGAGGAGGAGGGCCTCTTCGGCTCGAAGGCGTATGTCGATGCTCACAAAGACGAGATGGACAAGATCTCCGCCGTCTTCGTCCACGACACGGGCACGGGAAAGACGACCGGCATCGGCCTGCACGGCAATCCGCAGGCGCAGCCGGTATTCGAGAGCGAGATTCCCGTGCTGAAGGAACTGGGCGTGACGGGCTACGGGGCGTTCCTGATGAACGGTACCGACCACGCCTCGTTCTATCCGAAGGGCGTGCCGGCATTCTGGTTCATGCAGGATTCCGCCGACTATGGCCTTATGCACCACTCGCAGTCGGACACGTTCGACAAGGCGCTTCCAGATGACCTGATTCAGGGCGCGACCGTGATGGCTATCTGCGCGTATGACGTTGCGCAGAGAGACCAGATGTTCCCTCGTCGCGAGATGAAGGCAGACGCCGCAAAGCCGTAACGGCAGGGGATAACCACGGAGAACACCGAGAACACGGAGAAAGGCGGAGGAGGAAACCAATACGGTTCCTCCCCCGCCTTTCTCTGTGCCTCTGTGTCTCAAGCGAAGCGGGTGGTTGAGTTATTCTATCCGCCGCTGGTCAGGAAGAAGAGCCAGCCGGGGACGATGCCGAAGACTACCGTCGCGGCGGCCGAGATGAGGATGGAGACCCACGCCGGCCGCTCGCCGCGCGCAACGACCGGGGCGGCCTCGACGGGCTCCTCGAAGGTCATCATATAGACGACGCGGAGATAGTAGAAGACAGCGATCACGCTCGCAAGCGCCATCACGATTGCGAGCATGTACTCGTTGGCGCGAACGGCGGACATGAATATCTGCCACTTGCCCATGAAACCCATCGTCGGGGGGATGCCACCCAGCGAGAGCATGAAGAACATCATCGTCCAGGCGGCGACGGGGCGGGTGCGCGCGAGGCCGCGTACGTCGCTGATGTACTGGACGTCACGGCCGCCTCCGCTCAGATAGATGAGAACGCCGAACGCGCCGAGCGTCATGAACGTGTACGCGAAGAGGTAGAACACCGCGCCGGACCAGACCTGCGCCGTTTGCGCGATTCCGCCGTAGCCGTAATGGGCGAGTGAGGCGACCGCGACGAGCAGGTAGCCGGCGTGCGCGATGGATGAGTACGCCAGCATCCGCTTCAGGTTCGTCTGGGTGACAGCCAGGATGTTCCCGATCACCATCGTGAGGACCGCGAGCATCTGGATCGCCGGCAGCCAGTAGATATGCGCCGGCTGGAGGGCGGCGAAGACGCGCAGGATGGCGACGAACGCGCCGATCTTGGCCGCGCCCGCCATGAACGCGGTCACCGACGTCGGCGCGCCCTCATAGACGTCCGGCGTCCACTGGTGGAACGGAATGATCGCCGCCTTGAACCCCAGGCCCACCAGCAGCATCGCGATTCCCGCGAGCAGCATCGTGTTCGGCGCGCCTCCGACGAGCGCGCGCGAGTTCGCCTGAATCATGTTCAGGTTCGTGGTCTGGGTCGCCCCGTATACGAGCGCGATGCCGTAGAGGAAGAAGGCCGACGCGAACGCGCCCAGCAGGAAGTACTTTATCGACGCCTCTTCGCTCCGCTGGTCCGTCCGCGCGAAGCCCGCCATCACGTAGAGCGCGAACGAGAGTACCTCCAGCCCGATAAAGACCATGATGAGGTCGTTCGCGAGCGCCATCAGCACCGCGCCCGAGATGGAGAGGAGCAGCAGGACATAGTACTCGCCGTGGTCCAGATTGCGCACCCGAAGGTAGGTCCACGCCATCAGAATCGAGAGCAGCGCGGTCACGAAGAGCGCAATGGAGCCGGTCGACGCGAGGGTGTCCATGACGGCGCTGTTGGCGAAGAACGTCTCGTCGCCGTTCGTTCTCAAACCGATCTGGTAGGCAATAGCGCCAATGACCCCGATGGTTGCGATGAGCGGATTGAGGTCGCGCCGCCCCTTCCAGAACCAGACGTCGCCGAGCAGGATCAGCGACGCCGTCGCCCAGATAATGATGACGGGCGTCAGCATCTGCAAATCGCGCGACAGGTCGAAATTATGCATAAACTCCCCTCAGACAGGAGGCAAACCGGATCAATTTGCTCATCGTCTTGCTTCAACCATCCGGGCTGGCAGGCTGGCCGAGCGGGCTCTGACGTGCGGACCAGCCGCGGCGGTTGTCACCGGCTCGGCGGCGCCCTGGAACGGGCCGCTGGCGAGCGCGGCGATGGGCGTGTCGAGGTAGCGGGTCCATGTGGTGACGTAGCACCCGAACCAGAAGACCATCACCACAAGCGGAACCAGGACCCACTTCTCGCGCCCGCTCAGGTCCGGCAGATGGCGGTTCGCCTCTTTGTCCACCGGCCCGGTGAAGACGCGCTGGAAGAGCCAGAGCATATAGATCGCGGAGAGCACCATGCCCGTCGCGGCAAGCGCGGTCGGCCCAAACCCGACGAAGCTCGACGAGAAGCTCCCCTGAAGAATCGTGAACTCGCCGACGAACCCGTTTGTGAGCGGCAGGGCAACCGACGAGAGCATCGCGATCAGGAAGAAGGTCGATAGAATCGGTATCGCTCGCTTCAGCCCTCCGAACGCCGCGATCTCGCGCGTGTGCCGCCGCTCGTAGAGCATGCCGACCAGGAAGAAGAGCATTCCGGTCGAGACGCCGTGATTGATCGACTGGAGCACCGCGCCCGTGAGTCCGAGCGGCGTGAACGTGAAGATGCCCAGCATCACGAATCCGAGGTGGCTGACGCTGGAGTAGGCGACCAGCTTCTTCATGTCCGGCTGCACGGCCGCGACGACCGCTCCGTAGATGATGCCGATGATCGAAAGCGCGATAAAGATGCCGGAGTACTGCGCCGCCTGCGCGGGGAAGAGCGGAAGGCAGAAGCGGAGGAATCCGTATGCCCCCATCTTCAGCATGATTCCCGCCAGGATGACCGAGCCGGCGGTCGGCGCTTCGACGTGCGCATCCGGCAGCCAGGTGTGGAACGGGAACATCGGCACCTTGACCATGAAGGCCAGCGCGAACGACCCGAAGAGGAAGCCGAGCATTCGCGGGTCGAGACCATGCAGGAGCAGGTTCGGCTGCGTGCCGGGCGTAAGCAGGTCCACGAGGCTGAACGACTGCGTCTTGATGTAGATGGTTACGATCCCGACGAGCATCAGCACGCTGGCCGCGAACGTGTAGAGGAAGAACTTGATGGCGGCGTAGATGCGGTTCTCATGGCCCCAGATGCCGATGAGGAAGTACATCGGAATCAGGACGGCTTCCCAGAAGACGTAGAAGAGCACGAGGTCCAGCGCGCAGAACACTCCCGTCATCGCGGTCTGGAGCACGAGAAGGAAGATCATGTACTCCTTCACGCGCCGCTTCACGCTGAACGAGAAGAGGACCGACAGCACCGACAGGAACGTGGTCAGCAGAATGAGGAGCAGGCTGATTCCGTCGATCCCGAGGTGGAACCGCACGTTGAAGGCCGATATCCAGGGGAACGGGCCGACCACGAACTGGAAGCCCGGCTGATTCGCTTGGAAGCCGGCAAGCAGCACAATCGAGAGAACGAACGTAACGAGCGTTACGCCGAGCGTAAAGTACCGGATCGCGTTCGCCGCGCCGTTCGCAGGCGCCGCCGGCTGCCCGACGTTCTCGTTATGCTCTCGGTCGTTGCCATGCGCGTCCTCTTCGTCGACCGGCCGCCGGAAAAAGAGGAGCAGCGCCGCGCCGAGAAGCGGTAGAAACGTCACAGCCGTCAATATGTGGGGGGACATTAGCCGTCTACTCTCTCAGAGCCGGGATTCGGATTAGCCATTATGAACGGAACGGGGAAAGGGCTTTGAAACCACGAATGTACACGAATCAGTACGAATAACGGCCCGGAATTCGGGTCTCATTCGTGTGAATTGGTGTGCATTCGTGGTTTCAGCCTTTGACGTTATTATGTCCATACTGTTCATAATGGCTAAGAATCCCGGCGGTTAGTGGTGCGAGATGATTGGCCACAAGATGCTGGCGACCACCAGGCATACTCCGAACAGCATGACGAGCGCATACGAGCGGACGAATCCCGTTTGCGCGCGCCGGATGACCTCGCTCGATATGCCGGCCACTCCCGCGACGCCGTTCACGATTCCATCGATTATGTTGCGGTCGATCCAGGCGGAGGTCCGCGCCAGCGAGCCGCCCAGGTCAATTCCCAGCCACGTGGCGAGCTGGTCGAAGCCCCAGAGGTTGACCGAGCCGCGATAAGCCTCGCCCAACAGTGTCGGCGCCTGCTTCTGCTCCGGCGTCAGGATCTCGCCGGTCTGGCGGCGCTTGCTGTAGAGCGCGTAGGCGATCCCGATTCCCACCAGCGCAGCGACCGTTCCAATCACCATTCCCAGTACCGGTGACACGCCCTCTTCGGGCTTGAACAGGCCGACCGGCGGCACGGAGGGCTCCAGGAACTGCTCGAATTTGTTAAACCACGGCGTGCCGATAAGCCCGCCGACCGCCGACAGGACCGCGAGGATAATGAGCGGCAGCGTCATCGTGGGCGGCGATTCGTGAACTCCGCCGTGAGCGTCCTGATGGCTGCTCGCGTGGCTCAGCTCCTCTTCCGCGCGCTCTCCCGCGTGCCCGCTGGCGTCCCCTGATGACCCATGCGCGTCCGCATGGTCCATGTGATCATCGTGAGTCGCGTGGCCGTGGTCATGGCCGAGCGCCGCCTCGTCGAACCGTTTTTCGGACCAGAAGGTCTTCCACATCAAGCGGGACATGTAGAACGCGGTCAGCGCCGCCGTGAGCACGCCGACGACGTAGAAAACGATGCCGAAGTACTGAAAGCCGTAGGCTTTGCCGAGAATCTCGTCCTTGGACCAGAATCCGGCAAATGGGAAGATCCCCGCAATGGCCAGATAGCCCGCCATCATCGTGAAGTAGGTGACGGGGATCAGCTTCTTAAGGCCGCCCATCTTCCGCATGTCCTGCTCGTGGTGCATCGCATGGATGACCGATCCGGCGCCGAGGAAGAGCAGGGCCTTGAAGAACGCGTGGGTGGTCACGTGGAACATGCCCGCCGAGAACGCGCCGACCCCGCACCCCAGGAACATGTATCCGAGCTGGGAGACGGTGGAGTAGGCGAGGACCTTCTTGATATCATTCTGGGTGAGCGCAATCGTTGCCGCGAAGAGGGCGGTGAACGTGCCAATCGCCGCGATGACGATCATGACCGTGTGCGATTGGACGATGATTGGGCTGACGCGCGTCACCATCACCACGCCCGCGGTCACCATAGTGGCGGCATGGATGAGGGCGGAGACGGGCGTGGGGCCGGCCATGGCGTCCGGGAGCCAGACGTAGAGCGGGAACTGCGCGGACTTGCCAACCGCCCCGACGAAAAGCAGCAGCCCGATGGTCGTCGCAATGCCAGTGGTCAGCACGCCGCCTGCGATCTTGCTCGCGCTGGCCATGTCGAGAAAGCCGCCGAGGGTCGCCGGGTTGTAGAACGTCAGCGTGCCGAAGTAATGGAAGATCGCCATAATGCCGAGCGCGAAGCCGACATCCCCGATCCGGTTCACGATGAACGCCTTGTTGCCCGCCTTCGAGTTCTCGATGTCCTCAAACCAGAAGGAGATGAGCAGGTAGGAGCAGAGGCCCACGCCCTCCCACCCAACGAACATCAGCAGGATGTTGCCGCCCAGAACCAGCATCAGCATGAAGAAGATGAAGAGGTTCAGGTAAGTGAAGAAGCGCGGGAAGTCCTTGTCCTCGGCCATATATCCGACGGCATACAGGTGAATCAGGCCGCCGATTCCGGTCACGATGAGGCACATCAGCATCGCGAGCGGGTCGACCAGCGCCTGGTAATGGACCTGAAAATTGCCGATGACGATCCAGGGCACGTCCTTCACGAACGGGCAGAGCGAGACGAGCGCGCGCCGGTGCTCGCCCTCCATTCCCAGCAGCGCGACGAGCACGCCGCAGCTAACGAGGAACGAGGCGAACACCCAGAAGGTAGCCAGGTAGCCGGACCGCGGCCGCCCGATCTTCTTTCCCGCGAACGCGGTGATCAGGAAGCCGATCAGCGGCAGCACCGGTATCAGCCCAACCCAATTGAGCATAAACACACCGTGATTTTCGATTTTCGATTTTCGAGTTTCGATTTGTGCGGCCGGTCAACCGAAAATCGAAAATCGAAAATCTAAAACTTCATGAGATTGACTTCGTCGATGTCGATCGATTCGCGCTGGCGGAACAGATTGACGATGATTCCGAGGCCGATGGCGACCTCCGCCGCCGCGACCGCCATGACGAAGATGACGTACATCTGCCCGTTGATCTGCGCGAAGTGCCGCCCGAGCGCGATGAACGAGAGGTTCACCGCATTCAGCATCAGCTCGATGCACATGAATATGACGATCGGGTTCCGCTTGACCAGCACGCCGATCACGCCGGTTGTGAAGAGCAGGCCCGAAAGCACCAGATAGTAGACGGTCGGCACAGGCAGCATAGACGATCCCTAGATGCGGCGCTTGGCCAGAATAATCGCGCCCACGACCCCGATGAGCAGCAGGAACGACGTGACCTCGAACGGGAAGAGCCAGGGCAGGCTGGGGCTGAAGAGCGCCAGACCCACCTTTTCCGGTGTTCCGCCCGTCGCCATGAACGTCGCAGCCTGCGGGTTCACGGGCCGCAGCCCGCTGTCGATGGCGCCCACTCCGCCCAGAAGAGACAGGAAGACGAGCGCAAGGACGATGGCGGGCGCGGGGCCGAGCTTTCCGCGTTCCCGCAGCGCCTCCGGCGCTCCCAGATTCAGGAGCATGATGACGAACAGGAACAGCACCATAATCGCGCCAGCATAGACGATGATTTGGACGGCCCCGATGAACTCCGCGCCGAGCGTGAAGTAGAAAACCGCCAGCACGAAGAAGTTCACGACCAGAAAGAGCGCGCTTCGCACCGGGTTCTGGTTTGCTACGACCAGGATGGCCGAGCCGACGGAGAGCAGCGCGAGAATTGCGAAGAAGATGAGCGGCCAGTTCATGGTCTGCCTCCCGCGGGGGACGAGGGTCCCGCCATTCTCACGCGAGGACCGGGCTGGTCCTGGGCGGCGGCCGCGGGCGGCTCCGGCATGCGGAATGTCGCCCACACCGCTACGCCGAAAAGCACGACCAGCGAGAGCGGCAGCATCCGCTTCCATCCGATGGCCATGAGCGCATCGTAGCGGAGCCGGGGCAGCGTCGCCCTGAGCCAGACGTACCCGAAGAAGAAGACGAACATCTTGAGGAGGAACCAGACCGCGCTCGGTACCGCGGTAAGGACGGGTCCGAGTACGGGAACGCTCAGCGGGATCGGCGAAAGCCAGCCGCCGAACCAGAGCGTGGTCGCGATCCCCGACACGCCGAGCATGGCCGCGTACTCTCCCATGAAGAACATCGCGAACTTCATGGAGGAGTACTCGGTGTGGAATCCCGCGATAAGCTCGGATTCGGCCTCCGGCAGGTCGAAGGGCGCGCGATTCGTCTCCGCCACCATCGCGATCATATAGACCAGCGTCGCGATGAGCCCCAGCGGGAAGAACTGGAGCACGTTCCAGTTCCAGAAGCCGCCGGCCTGCCGATGCACGATCTCCACCAGGTTCACTGATCCGCACATCAGGATACCGGACATGATGGCGAGGCTCATGGCCAGCTCGTAGCTGATGATCTGGGCGGAGGAGCGGAGGCCGCCGAGAAGCGAGTACTTGTTGTTGGAGGACCAGCCGGCGAGCACGATTCCGTAGACCTGAAGCGAGGCGAGCGCGAGGACGTAGAGCAGGCCGATGCTCACGTCGCCCACGATCATCGGCAGCGTGCGGAGCGTGCCGTTGTCCATCTTCACGGTGATGGAGGCGAAGGGAATGGTCGCGCCGGCCGCCAGCGCCGGAATCATGGAGAGGACCGGGGCCAGGTAGTAGATCTTCTTGTCGACCGCAACCGGCTGCACGTCTTCCTTGAAGAAGAGCTTCACGCCGTCCGCGATGGTCTGGAGGAGCCCGCGCGGCCCGACCCGGTTCGGCCCGATTCGGTCCTGCATCAGCGAGATGACCACGCGCTCGATCCAGATGAGGCCCGGAACGATGGCGAGAATGAACCCGAGAATGACGATGATCGCCAGGTACGGGATCAGCGGCACGATATCGATGGGCCCTATATGCTGCGGAATCGGTGGCATTTACACTCCACGTCGCTGACCTCGGTTGAATCGTCGGATCAGTGCGCACTAAATCCGTGAAATCTGCGTAATCTGCGTAATCTGCGTAATCCGAGTTCAGACAATCTCAGGCTGTTACGGGCTCGATGGCTGCCGGTTTCGGTTGGGCGACCGGGTACTCCCAGCGGACGCCCAGGTCGCCGAGCTGGCGCGGACCGCAATCCTTATAGATGGGAACATTGGCGGCGATGTCGCGCAGGATGTCGCGGGCCGACGTGTAGGGCAGCGGCTGGCCCATGAGACCGGCGATCTGCGCGAAGACGAACCAGTCTGGCTGAATGTCGGGCGAGATCTCGAACGCTTTGTAGAACCGCTGGACCCTCCGCTCGACGTTCGTGAAAGTTCCGTCCCGTTCGGCGACGCTCTGCACCGGGAGCACGATGTCCGCCATCTTCGCCGTGTCGTTCAGCGTGAGCGCGTGTACGACGGTGAACGGGCTGTTCTCCAGCCCCTTCACGGCGATGTCGCGGTCGTAGAAAGTGTTCACGAGGTCGCCGCCGACGATCCAGAGCATCTTCAGCTTACCGGACGCGGCCGCTTTGAGCATCTGCTCGGTGTTCATGCCGGATTCCGGCGCGGGAGCATATCCGGGAAGCGAATCGGGCAGGATTCCCATGTCCATCGCGCCCTGCTGGTTGTTCTCCGTGACCGGAACGTTCAGATTGCCCGCGTTGCCGGTGACGACCGCGAGGTTTCCAAGCGCCTGGAGGAGGGCTTCAGCGTCCGGGTGCGCGGTCACATAGCTTCCGGCGATAATGGAGAGCTTTCCGCCCGCCAGAAGCCGCGCCGCCCGCCGAATCGAATCCTCCGTGAGCCCGGTTTCGAGCCCCGCCTTCTCCGCCGACCAGCCGGAGACGTCGAATCCCATCTTCTTCGCGTCGACGTCCGGCGCGAGATTCTCGGCTTGGATTACGTGCATCAGCCCGCGAATCAGCGCGAGCTCCGTGCCCGGCCGGTACTTAAGCGAGATGGATGCGAACTCGCTCACGTGATTCGGGAAGTTGTCTTCGGGCAGGGTCTGCGGGACCGCTTCGACCACGCTCGCGCCTTTGAACCGCCACGCCTTGCGAACCCGCAGGAAGAGGATGGGCTGCTCGTCGACCAGATTGGAGCCGAAGACGAGAATCGTTTTCATGTTCTCCAGGTCGGCAATCGACTGGCCCATGGTGTGGTAGCCGAACCGCTCGAACACTCCGCCATTGGTCGCCGGGAAGTGCGGTCCCATCCGGTGGTCAAGGTTGTTGACGCCGAGCCGCTCGCGGAAGAACTTCTGCCAGGCGTAGAGGTCCTCGTTGGGCGTCCGCGACCCGCCGATGCCGCCGATGGCTGTCCCCGCGTCGTGAATGTGGCGGATGATGGTTCGCGCCGCTTCCTCCCAGGTCGCCGGCCGGAAAGCATTCCCCTCCCGAATCATGGGCGTCTTCAGCCGATCGTCGGAGGAGACGTAGTCCATGCCGAACTTGCCCCTGTCGCAGGTCCACTCCTCGTTGACGTAGTCGTTTTCGCGGGCATTGACGCGCTGGAGGGACGACACGCGGTAATCCATCTTAATGTTGCAGCCGTTGGAGCACTCCGTGCAGATCGACTTCTGGGTGAGGAGGTCCCACGGGCGCGCTTTGAACCGGTAGGTCCTCGAGAGGAGCGCCCCGACCGGGCAGAGCTCAATGACGTTGCCGGAGAACTTCGATTCGAACTCCGTGTGCGCGAAGGTCGCGACCTCCATGTCCGCGCCGCGGAAGAGGAAATCGAGCTGCGCGTCTCCGCTGATGTCGCGCGTGAATCGGGTGCAGCGGGCGCAGTGGATGCACCGCTCGCGGTCGAACACGACATATTCCGAGAGGGGGTAGGCCTTCGGGAAGTGGCGCTTCTCCTCGATGAACCGGCTGGTGGGCGGCCCATAGTGGAGCGTGTTGTTCTGGAGCGGGCACTCGCCGCCGCGGTCGCAGATGGGGCAGTCGAGCGGGTGGTTGATGAGGAAGAACTCCAGCACCCCGCGCCGGTCCTTCACCACGCCCTCGGATTCGGTCTGGATCTCCATGCCCTCGGCGACTGGCAGCGAGCAGGCGGTCTGCGGCTTGGGCATCTTCGCCATCGTGACGGTGCCGTCCGGGCTCTTTCGGGGCATCGACACGTCGACCAGGCACATGCGGCAGTTCGCGCCTCCCTCGGCCATGGAGAGCCGTGGGTGGTAACAGAAGAACGGGATGTCGACATTGACGCGCTTCGCGGCCTCGATGACGCTCTCGCCCTCGGGCGCCTGGAGCGCAATTCCGTCGATCTTTATGTTGACCAGTTTCGTTTCAGGCATACGTGTGTTTGAAGTCCGTCAGGCCGAATCG
>Ga0068855_100000738_pt1 | contig 40207 bp, 27 predicted proteins | sample KBSCornC52_FD_66592 | JGI IMG/M metagenome (GOLD analysis project Ga0068855, IMG submission 66592) | Corn rhizosphere microbial communities from Kellogg Biological Station, Michigan, USA - KBS Corn C5-2 | ecosystem: Host-associated > Plants > Roots > Rhizosphere > Soil ...
CCAGCAGCTGCGCGAGGTCATCATCGACGACAAGCTCGGCATCTGTGAAGAGCTCGAGCGCGAGATGCAGTACCTGGTCGACACCTACAAGTGCGAGTGGGCCGAGACCATCAAAGACCCGGCGCGCCGCGCGAAATTCCGGCATTTTGCCAACACCAGCGAGACGGACGACACCATCGAGCTGGTCGACGAGCGCGGCCAGAAGCGCCCGGCGGACTGGCAGAAGACGCCGGTCGTGCCCGCGGTGCGTGATCGCCGCCACCTGCCGCTGATTCACACGCAGTGGGTCAAGGTCGCCAGTGTGGCCGAGGTGCCGGCCGAGGGCGGGATCGCGGTCAAGTACGGTCCGGCGCAGATCGCGCTCTACAACTTTGCCTCGCGCGGTGAATGGTACGCCTGTCAAAATCAGTGTCCGCACATGGCGGACATGGTGCTGGCGCGCGGCCTGATCGGCGACCAGCAGGGCATTCCCAAGGTAGCGTGCCCGCAACACAAGAAGACGTTCTCGCTGAAGACCGGCGAGTGCTTGAGCGGTGATCAACTCAAGGTGCGCACGTTCCCCGTCAAGATCGAGGGGGGCGAGGTGTTCCTGGAGCTTCCGAGTGAAGCGGAGATCGAGAAGCTGATGCCCATCAAGGCACGCTGCGATCTGCACGAAGAAGCGGCCTCTGCCGCGGAGTGACGCGGCTCCGGTCGCACCGTAGAGCGGCCCTGCCGCATCGTGATTTTCGACGTCTCCAACAGTCGTGGTGTATCCAATGAAAGCAACCAAGATCCGTCTGTTCAGCTTCAGCACACCGCCGATGCGGGCCTTCCACATGACGTGGTTGGCGTTCTTTTTGTGCTTTTTCGGCTGGTTCGGCCTGGCGCCGCTGATGCCGCTGGTGCGGGCCGATCTCGGCTTGAGCAAGGCGCAGGTCGCCGACAGCGTGATCGCCTCCGTGGCCGGCACCATCTTTGCGCGGCTGCTGGTCGGTTACTTGTGCGATAAGTTGGGGCCGCGTCGCATGTACGCGGCGCTCTTGGCGCTCGGCTCACTGCCGATCATGGGCGTGGGTTTGGTGCACGGCTACACCAGCTTCTTGATCTGCCGCGTGCTGATCGGTTTGGTGGGCGCGTCGTTCGTGATCACGCAGTACCACACTTCGGCCATGTTCGCGCCGAACGTGGTCGGCACCGCCAACGCCACCACCGCGGGTTGGGGCAACTTGGGCGGCGGCGTCACCCAAATGGTCATGCCCATGATCGTGATGGGCTTGGTCGGCTTCGGTCTCACCCAAGGCGAAGCCTGGCGCTACGCCATGTTGGTGCCGGGCGGCTTGATGCTGGTGATGTCGGTCCTATACCTGCGCTTCACGCAGGACTCTCCCGAGAGCAAGGACGCCAAAGCCGTCACCGGAAAATCGAAGGGTTCTCTGTTGGAGGCGGCGCGTGACCCGCGGGTGTGGGCGTTGTTCGTGGGCTACGGAGCCTGTTTCGGCGTCGAGCTGACCATTCACAACATCGCCGCCAGCTACTTCCACGACCGCTTTCAGTTGGGCCTGAAAGAAGCGGGAATGTTGGCGGGCAGCTTCGGCGTGCTGGCCATCTTCGCCCGCTCGTTGGGTGGCTACCTGGGTGATCGCGCGGGCCGTCGCTTCGGCTTGGACGGGCGCGGTCGCTTCCTGACCGCCATGCTGTTCGCCGAAGGCCTGGGGCTGATCGTTTTCTCGCGCATGGGCTCGGTCGTGCCGGCGGCCATCGCGCTGGTGTCGTTCGGCCTGTTCGTGCACATCGCGGCCGGCGCCACCTACTCGGTGGTGCCGTTCATCAAACCGAACGGCGTTGGCGCGGTAGCGGGCATCGTCGGCGCGGGCGGCAACGCCGGCGCGGTGTTGGCCGGCTTGTTGTTCCGCGGCAACACCAGCAGCACCCAGACCGGTTTGCTCTGGCTGGGCGGCGCGGTGCTGGTCTCGGCGGCGCTCGCCGCCATGATTCGCTTCGGTCGCCCCGAAACGGCTACCGACGTGGCAGTCGTCACCAGCGAGGCCTTGCCCGCCGAATGACGAGCCAAGCGGCTGCCCTGCTGGAGACGAGAGAGCCGGCTGCGGAGCGGGTGCGGCTGCCGCTCGTCAGCCAATTCCTGGAGGCCCAGCAAGATCTCACGGCAGTCGAGCGCTTTGCTCGTCGGCACGAAGCCGACGAGCTGCCGGACGGCAAGCGCTTGTACGAGGACCTGATTCCGTTGGCGAAGCCAGGTAAAGGCCAGCAATACGCCTTTCAAGTCGACCTGGACGCCTGCACGGGCTGCAAAGCGTGCGTCACCGCGTGCCATCGCCTGAACGGCCTGGACGACGACGAAGCGGAGACGTGGCGCAGCGTCGGCCTGTTGCACGGCGGCTCGTCGAACGAACCGGTGCAGCAAACGGTCACCACCGCGTGCCACCACTGCGTCGACCCGGCCTGCATGAAGGGCTGCCCGGTCAACGCCTACGAAAAAGATCCCGTCACCGGCATCGTCCGTCACCTGGACGACCAGTGCATCGGTTGCCAGTACTGCACGCTCACTTGCCCGTACGAGGTGCCGCAGTTCAGCAAGCGCCGTGGCATCGTGCGCAAGTGCGACATGTGCAGCGATCGCCTGGCGGAGGGTGAAGCTCCGGCGTGCGTGCAGGCGTGCCCGAACGAAGCCATCTCCATCCGCATCGTCGAGACCCAGCAATTGCTGGAGCAAGCGCAGACCGAAGGCTTGCTGCCCGGTACGCCGTCTTCCGGTATCACGGTGCCGGCCACGCAGTACAAGACGCGTAAGGTCATGCCAAAGAACCTGCTGCCCGGCGATTTTTACGCCGTGCGCGCGGGGCACCAACACACGCCGCTCGTCATCATGCTCGTGCTCACTCAGCTCTCCGCCGGCGCCTTCTGGGTCGATTTCGGCCTGCACGAAACGGGCTGGAGCGGCGCGCTCGGCGGCGTCCGCACCTATCATTCATTGGTGGCGCTGGCGCTCGGCCTGCTGGCCATTGGCGCCAGCACGTTGCACCTTGGCCGGCCGCACTTGGCGTTTCGGGCGTTGATTGGCCTGCGCACCTCGTGGTTGAGCCGCGAGGCGTTGGGCTTTGCCTTGTTCGCCAAGCTGGCAGTGCTGTACGCGGCCCTGCAGTTCAACGCCCCCATCCTGCAGCTGTTGCACTTGTCGCCGTTGTCGGCCCCGACTTTCGAAAAGGCGGCCACCATCTTGGGCGCTTCCGTGTCGGGCGTGGGCGTCCTGGCGGTGGCGTGCTCGGTGATGCTCTACAAAGTGACGCACCGTGAGTGGTGGGGTGGGGGGCGCACGACCTTCAAGTTCTTCCTCACTGCGGGCGTGCTCGGCACCGCCACCACTTCGCTCACCTACGGCGCGGCTGCGCTGTGGCTCGGCAACGCCGCCGCGCAGAGCACGGTGCCGCTGCTGTGTTGGCTGCTGATGGCGCTGTCGGGCTTCAAGCTGCTGGGCGAGGCCACGGTGCTGTTCCACCTCTACGATCGCAAGCTGGGCGAGCTGAAACGCACGGCCATGCTGCTGCGCGGCCAATTGGCCAAGCACTTCGTGGTGCGGCTCGCCGCCGGCGCGCTCGGCGGCATCTTGCTGCCGCTGCTCTTGCTCGGTTCGATGAAGCAGCTTTCGAGCGCAGGGCAGCTCGGCTTCTTGGCGGCCAGCTTCGTGGCGCTGCTGCTGGGTGAGCTCCTCGAACGCATGCTGTTCTTCAAGGCGCTCTCGGCTCCAAAAATGCCGGGCGCGGTCGCATAATCATGAGCTCGAAGCTGAAGGCGCCGCCGGTCGTCGCTGACCTCTTGTTTCAACGCACCGGCAAGCTCACGCGCGAGCTGGTGCGAGACCCCGGCGGCTTTGGCCTGGGCCAGGTGCCGGCGCGGCTCAAACCGGACGCGACCACCACCGCCGTGTGCGGGTTCTGCTCCACCGGCTGCGGGCTGGAAGTGCACCTCAAGGACGGCCAGGCCATCAACCTGTCGCCGGCGCGCGACTACCCGGTGAACAAGGGCGCGGCGTGCCCCAAAGGCTGGGAGGCGCTGACGCCGCTGTACGCCAAAGATCGCGCGACCAAGCCGCTCTTGCGCAACGCGCGCGGCAACCTGGAAGAGGTGCGCTGGCAGACCGCGCTCGAAGCCTTCTGCTCGCGCTTCAAGAGCATTCAACAGCGCCACGGCGCGGCCTCGGTGGCGTTCATCAGCACCGGGCAAATTCCCACCGAAGAGATGGCGTTGCTGGGCTCGCTCGCCAAATTCGGCATGGGCATGCTGCACGGCGACGGCAACACGCGCCAGTGCATGGCAACCTCCGTGGTCGCCTACAAGCAAGCGTTCGGCTTCGACGCGCCGCCCTTCACTTACGACGACTTCGAGCAGTCGGACGTGCTCGTGTTCATCGGCGCCAACCCGTGCATCGCGCACCCCATCATGTGGGAGCGCGTCTGCAAAAATCCTCACAATCCCGAGATCATCGTCGTCGATCCGCGCAAGACCGAGACGGCCATGGCCGCCACCCAGCACCTGCCGTTGCGGCCGAAGAGCGATCTACGCTTGTTGTATTGCGTCGCCAATCTGCTGATCGAGCGCGGCTACGTGAACCGCGAGTACGTCGACGCGCACGTGAACGGCTTCGAGGAATTTGCGGCGCACGTGCGCGGCTTTCAGCTGGCCGACGTGGCCATGGATTCGGGACTTTCGGCCGAGAGCATCGAGCGGCTGGTCGAGACCATCGGTCGCGGTAAGCGCGTGTCGTTTTGGTGGACGATGGGCGTGAACCAGAGCCACGAAGGCGTGCGGGTCGCGCAGGCCATCATCAACATTGCGCTCATCACCGGCAATATCGGCCGTCCCGGCACCGGCGCCAACTCGATCACCGGGCAGTGCAACGCGATGGGCTCGCGGCTGTTCAGCAACACCACCAACCTGCTCGGTGGGCACGACTTTGCCAACGCCGAGCACCGCGCCAAGGTCGCGAGCGCGCTCGGCATCGACGTCGAGACCATTCCGCGCCAGGGCAGCCTGGCTTACGATCAAATTCTAGAAGGAGTGTTGGCCGGCAAGATCAAGGGCCTCTGGATCATCGCCACCAACACCGCTCACTCCTGGATCAATCAATCCGACGCCCTGGACGTGCTCAAGCGCCTGGAGTTCTTGGTCGTACAAGACATGTACACCACGACCGAGACCGCGCGCCTAGCGCACCTGGTGTTGCCGGCCGCCGGTTGGGGCGAAAAAGAAGGCACTTTCATCAACTCCGAGCGGCGCATCGGACTGCTGAAGAAGGTGTCGCGCGCGCCCGGCGAGGCCCTGTCCGACTTTTACATCTTCAAGCTGATCGCCGATGCCTGGGGCGCCGGCGAAATGCTGCGAAACTTCTCGTCTCCGGAGCAAACCTTCCAGCTGCTGAAGCGACTCTCGCGCGGCCAGCCCTGCGACATCAGCGGCATCAAAGACTACGCCATGCTCGACGACCGGCGCGGCATCCAATGGCCGCTGCCCGAAGGCCAAGACGTGGCGCCGCAAGCCGAGCGCCGCCTGTTCGAAGACGGCCGCTTCTTCCACCCCGACGGCCGCGCCAAGCTGTTGTTCGAAGGGCCGCGCCCGCTGCCCGAGCCGGTCGACGAGCGCTACCCGCTGATCTTGCTGTCCGGCCGCGGCACTTCCAGCCAATGGCACACCCAAACTCGTACCTCCAAGTCGGCGGTGTTGCGCAAGCTCTACCCCGAAGAGGCGTACGTCGAGGTGAACCCCGAGGACGCGCGTCGCTACGGCCTGTCACCCAGCGACCACGCCATCGTCGAATCGCGCCGCGGTAAGCTGCGCGCGCGCGTGCACGTCACGCACGTGGTGCAGCCGGGTCAAGTCTTCGTGCCGATGCACTATTCCGAGGCAAATCAGCTAACTTTTGCCGCCTTCGACCCGTATTCGCGCCAACCCTCGTACAAATACTGCGCCGTACAAATTCGCAAGAGCGACCCGTTCGCCGACTGAGCTCCCTTCCGCGCCTCACCCGTCTCGTCGAGGCGCGCATTCCGAGTACTCATCGCCGCTGGGCCTGCCGAGATGCTTCCAGGGATTCCATACCTCTTGGGCTGCCGCGCCGCAGATCCCTTGCAGAAACTCCCGTAGCGTCGCAAGGCCAAGCCGAGCGAGCGCTTCGGGCTGCTACCCTGCTGGGGGATCTTATCGAGAGCCTCCGAGATTTTCACAGGAAGGGCAGAAGGGCAGAAGGGCAAGAAGGCGAGAGACGAGAGCGCATTTTTGTTTTTGGAGGACCAAAACCAAAAATGTTTTCCCTCGAAGGCCAGAAGGCAACCGGTCCGCCCGACCGCAAGGGGCCGCCGGCGGCAGCGCGAGCCCCAGTCCCCTTTGCTCGCCCTTCTGCCCTTCTGCCCTTCCTGTGAAAAAATCTCGACGCTCATGGTGGCCTGGATCCGCCAGAAGCTTCTGCGATTCAGGCTGCGGATTGGCAGCCCAAGCTGGGTGGAATTGTTAGTCCCTCGCTGCGTCTCCGAATCACTTCGCATGCGAAGTCATTTGGGCGCGAGCAAAGGGCATGGGAGCGCGCGTATCAGCGACAGCCAAGGTCTCGACCGCGCCGTTCGCTCACCGAGCGAACCGCTCGACTCGGCCGAAAGTCCGCAGCCAACCTGATGCGAGCAGCGACCAAGTCCCGGCGGTTGGCCGGGGACCCTGACCCAGCTAGACTCCGGCCGTGAAGCTGTACCGATTCGACGGTGTCGACGCTGCGTTCGAGCTTTTGCCGATCGCGGCCCGGCGCGCGCTCGACCACGCCGGGCGCAAGCTGTCGCTCGAAGGTTTTCGCTCGCTGGCGGCCGCGCAGCGGGAGGAGCTGACGACGTTGGGTGCTCAAGACGTCGTCGACGTGGCGCGAGTCAGCGCGCTCGCGCTGGCCGCCAAGCCTGCAGCTGAGCCGATGACACCCGTAGCCGATCCATCCGCCAACGCTCCAGACGATGCGCTGGTCGCCGCGTTCGGTCCGACGCGGCCGCTACCGCCCGCGAGCTGGTCCGCGCTCAGCCCCCTCGATCGCTACGCGTTGGCCAAGGTGGCGCGCGGCAAGAGCTCCGAGCGCCTGCAGCAGGCGTACGCCGAAATCATTGGTCAGAGCGCGTTCTCCAGTCACCTCTCGCCGGAGGGCGGCGTGCGCATGGTGGGCGTCGGCGGCAAACAGCCCAGCCTGCGCCGAGCGGAAGCCGAAAGTCGCGTGACCATGAACGGCGAAGCCTTCGAGCGCGCCAGCAATCGCGACGCGCCCAAGGGCGACGTGCTCGGCACCGCGCGCGTCGCCGCCATCATGGCCGCCAAGCGCACCTCGGAGCTGATTCCGCTATGCCACCCGTTGTCGCTCACGAAGGTAGACGTGCAGCTCTCGCTCGACGCCGACGCGCGCGCGATCACGGTGGCGGTGGTGGTCGAATGCTTCGACCGCACTGGTGTGGAGATGGAAGCGCTCACCGCAGCGTCGATCGCCGCGCTCACCGTCTACGACATGCTGAAAGCCTTCGACCGCAGCATGGAAATCGGGCCAACCCGCTTGACGCAAAAGTCGGGCGGCCGCAGCGGAGACTTTCAACGATGAGCCTGTTCCGCGTGCTCGACACGCCGCTTTCCGTCGCCGACGCCACCGCCGCGGTTTCGGCTCCGCACGTGGGCGGCATCGACCTATTTCTGGGTGCGGTGCGCGATCACAACGACGGCCGCGCCGTGACGCGCCTCGAGTATCACGCCTACGTGTCGATGGCGGAAAAGGAGATGCAGCGGATCGCCGAGGAAATTCAGCGCGAAATTCCGGGCGTCACACTGGCCGCGCTCCACCGCATCGGCTCACTTTCGGTGGGAGACCTGGCGGTGGTGTGCGCGGCCGGTGCCGTTCATCGCGGTGAAGCCTTTCAAGCGTGTCGGGCCCTGATCGATCGCATCAAACACCGCGTCCCCATTTGGAAGCGCGAGCACGGTCCTGACGGCCCGTACTGGGTCGGTTGGGAAGACGCGCGCTGTGGCGAAGCGCACTTGCCCGGCGCGAACCACGTGCACGACCACGACCAGTAAACGCTCGGCGAGCTTTTCGCGCCGCCGGGCTGCTCGTTCTGGCGCCTTGATTGAAAAAGAACGCTGCTGCGCGATCAGCAACGAGCTTTATCAAAAGCGTGGCAATTCGAGATGGTGTCGCCACTAACAACTGCCGTGCGTGTTCGCCCGGGCTGCGTTTCACAGCTTCGATCGGAAAAAACGCGATGAACAAGCATTCCCTGTGGTTACTTTCACCACATCGAGTGGTCGCTTGCGGTGCTCTTTTGGCGCTGGGCTGTACTGGTGACCTCACGGGCCCTGGTGGTCCGTCCGGCGCGACCCCTGGGGGTGGCAACGCCGCCGTCGGCGGCGCGGCGTCGACTCCGTCGGGGGGTGCCGGTCCCATGCCGACGGACACCACTGGGCTGGAAAGCAACCCGCCCCCTTTCCAACCCGCCCCGGGCATGTTGCGCCGCCTGACGCGCGCGCAGTTCGCCAACGCGGTAAAGGACGTCTTCGGCGTGGACGTCGACGTCAACGCGCTCGACGCCGACATCGGCGCATTCGCGTCGATCGGGGCCGCCTCCGTGCACACCTCACCCCGCGGAGTGGAGCAGTACCAGACGGCAATCGAGACGGCCGTCAACGCCGTCTTCGACGACGCGGCCAAGCGCTCCGCGTTCCTGGGTTGCACCCCGGGTAACACCTCCCCCGACGCCTGCACCAAAGGCGTGATCGAGACGTTGGGCAAAAAAGCGTGGCGTCGTCCGCTCGAGGCCGCCGAAGTCGACCAGCTCATGACCGTGGCCTCCACCGCCTCGACCGAGCTCGGCAGCGGCGTCGAAGGCGCGCGTTGGGCCACCGTGGCCCTGTTCACCTCGCCCAGCTTCCTCTATCGGCCGGAGCTGGGTGCGCCCGGCGCCAACGGCGCGCTGCGCTTCACTGGCTACGAGACCGCGGGGCGCCTGGCCTTCCTGATTTGGAACAGCCTGCCCGACAAGCAGCTGCTGGACGATGCAGCCAGTGGTGCCCTGGCCACCGTGGACGGCATCCGGGCGGCGGTCACGCGCATGCTCGACGCGCCGAACGGCGCGGGTCGCCAGTCCATCGGCGAATTCAGCCAACAGTACATGGAGCTCGACCGGGTGCTGACGCAGCCCAAAGACTCGGCCCTGTACCCCGCCTACAACACCGCTTTGCAGGTGGGCATGGTCAAGGACATGCGCGCCACCTGGGAAAGCGTCGCCTTCGACGAGCCGGCCAGCGCGCTCACCCTCTTCTCCACCCCCAAGGTGACGGTGAACGCGGAGCTGGCGAAGCTGTACGGCTTGGACGCCACTGGCCTGACCTCGACCACCTTCAAAACCGTCACCCTGCCGGCCGACAACCCCCGCATGGGCATTCTCAGCAAGGCGGGCTTCCTTTCGCAGTTCGCGAACCAGAAGGAGGGGTCGCCCACCTTGCGTGGCAAGTTCATCCGCGACACGCTGATGTGTAAATCGGTTCCACCGCCGCCCCCGGGCGTGAACTTCATGCTCGCCGATCCGCCGGCGGATCAGCCCATGACCAAGCGCCAGCGCTTGGAGGCGCACCGCGTCAATCCCAGCTGCGCGGGCTGTCACGCCTTGATGGATCCGCTCGGGCTGCCGCTCGAGACTTTCGACGCCATCGGCGCCTACCGCACGATGGATCGCGGCCTCACCATCGACCCCAGCGGTGACGTGGACGGGCAAGCCGTGGCCGACGCACGAGCCATGGGCTCGGCCATGGGCGCAAGCGCCGCCATCGCCAACTGCATGGTCCGCCGCTTCTACACGTACGCGGTGGGCTACGACGAACGTGACGTCGACGGCTCGGTCGTCAACGCGCTGGCCGCTTCTTTCGAAGCGTCCGGCTTCAAGCTCCGTGACCTCGTGCTCGCCACCGTCACCCACGACGCCTTCTCTGCTGTCGCCCCGCAACCCTGAGCGCCCGGTAGTTACCCATGACCATGAAGCCCCTGGACCGCCGAACCGTTTTGCGAGGCGCGCTGGCAACCGGCGCCGCCATCACCATCCCGCTGCCCCTGCTCAACGCCATGCTGAACGAAAACGGCACGGCGCTGGCTCAGTCGGCCACCGCGCTGTCGCCGCTGTACGTCACCTGGTTTTTCGGCAACGGCTCGCTGCCTGGCCTGTGGAAGCCGGCCAAGACCGGCTCGGGCACGGCTTGGGACCTCAGCGCCCAGCTCAAGCCGCTGGCGGATCACAAGTCGTACATCACGGTGGTCAGCGGGCTCGAGGGTAAGCTCGTCGTCGGTGGCGTCGAGCACCCGAGCGGGTCGGCGGCGGCCACCACTGGCGCGCCGCTCAACGGCAACGCCGTCCGCTCCGAATCCATCGATCAAACCGTCGCCAAGATCATTTCGACCGGCACGCTGAAGTCGCTGGAAGTCGGCGTCACCCCCGCCACTCCCAACGGCCCGCAAGACTCGCTGGCCACCGTCTCGCACGGCGGCCCCAACGCTCGGCGAACCGCCGAGTACGACCCGAAAGCCGTGTTCACGCGCCTGTTCGGCGGCGGCAACACCACGCCCACTCCCGCCCAACCCGACCAGGCCGCCAAGCTCGCGAAGGTGCGTAAGAGCGTGCTCGACGCCGTCCTAGCCGATGGGGCGCGCCTCGAACAGCGGCTGGGCGCCGCCGACAAGGCTCGCATCGAAGAGCACCTGACCACCATCCGCGACCTCGAAAAGTCGCTCGATGCCGGCACCACCACCGGCGGCACGCCGGCCGTGTGCGGCGACCAAACCGCTCCCACCGTCGGCAAAGACACCAAGAGCGAAGCGCCGCCAGAGGTGAACACGGCCATGAGCAAGCTGACGACGTTGGCGCTCGCCTGCGAGAAGACGCGCGTCATCACCAACATGTTTTCGCTGCCCGCCGCGCACGTCTACTACCGGCACTTGCCGAACATGAACGACGACTTCCACGACACGATTTGCCACACCGACCCCGGTGACAAATCCACGCAAACGCGCGTCGACACCGGCGTGCAGTACGCGATGCGTTGCCTGGCCGAGTTCCTCACCGACATGAAGAACACCGCTCACGGCGCCGGCAACCTGCTCGACCAGACGCTCATCTACGTCACCTCCGACACGGGCTGGGGCAAGGTCCACGACAAGACCGAGTGGCCGGTATTGCTGATCGGCAAGGCGGGCGGCAAGCTGAAGGGCGACGAGCACTTCAACTACCCCGGTGAGAACCTGTCGCGCGCGCTGTTGACCGTCGCGCAGCTGATGGGCTCGACGACGACGTCGTATGGCCTGGACGGCGGCAAAGTGACGGCGGCCCTTCCCGGCATCGGCGTCTAATCTAGCTACCCCGTCGCGTCCTCGAGCTAGCCTCGCTGGACGTCCTCGGGGTAGTCCCAGTCGTCCACCAGCGCGCTTTCGGCAGGTGTCAACGGCAACGCCTGAACGCCGTCGGCCAATCGATCGAGCACGGCTTGCAGCGAGCGCTTGCCCGCGTCCAGCGCCGCGCGCGCCGCGGGTAGGGCGGTGGCGACCCGGTAGCGCGCGATCAGCGGATTGCGAACGCCGTCTTGAGCCACCACGAGCGCGCTGGCGTCGGGGGCCTCGTTCAGCAGCCGTGACAGCAACGCGGCGTCGAGCCGCGGCAGATCGCAAGCCAGCGCCAGCGCTAGCTCAGCGCCGCACTGCTCGGCGTCCAGCAGCAGTCCCAACAAGCCCCCGAGCGGGCCGATGCCGCGCGGCGCGTCGTCCACGGTACGCAAGCCCAAGGCCGCGTAGGCCGTCGTGTCGCCAACCAGCACCACCTCGGCGCTGGGCGCTGCGCTCTCCACTTCACCGAGCAGACGCTGGATCAGCGTCGTGTCGGAATCGGGCGCCTGGAGCAAACCTTTGGCGACGCCGCCCATGCGGCTGCCACGACCACCGACGAAGATGCCGACCAGCAAACGAGCGGCTTCAGCCATGGTTGCTCACAAGTCGTCGAGCCGGAGCGCGCTGACCGTCGCCCCTGCCGGCACACCGCTCGACTCGGCGGGCACCATCACCAGCAAATCGGCGCTCGCCATGCTCGTTGGGGCTCCCGACGCCTGATTGACGTGCACGTGGGCGGCGCCGTCGACCAGCCGCGCGCGGTAAAAGCCCAGCCGCCCTGGCTTCTGCGCGATGGCCGAAGCCAGCTTGACCTCGATCGGGCGCGGCACCGGCGCCGCGTCTCCTTGCAGCGCGCGCAGCAGCGGCAGCCCGAACAAGCACAGCGTGAGCTGCGCCGACACCGGATTGCCGGGCAGCCCCAACACGAGCGCGCCTTCGCGTTTACCGAACGCCAGCGGCTTGCCCGGCTTGATCTTCACCTTCCAAAAGTCGAGGCTGACGCCTTCGGCTTCGAGCGCCTTCTTGACCACGTCGTGGTCGCCCACGCTCACGCCGCCGACGGTCAGCAGCAGATCGCAATCGGCCAGAGCGCCGCGCAGCGCCGCGCGCGTCTCCTCAAAGTCGTCCGTGGTGCGCGGCAGGCGCCGCACGTCGGCGCCCGCGCGCCGCGCCAGCGCGGCCAGGCTCGGACCGTTCGAATCCGGAATCGACCCGGGCCGCGCGGGCGAGCCGGCGTCGCGCAGCTCATCGCCGGTGCACAGCAATGCGACGCGCGGACGCCGCGCCACCGGCACTTCTGCGCAATCGAGCGCCGCCGCCAATCCAAGCCGAAACGGGTTGAGCCGCGTGCCGCGCGCTAGCGCTACGGCACCGCTCGCCAAGTCTTCGCCGCGGCGACGGACGTGATTGCCGAGCTGCGGGGCGGCGCGAAACGTCACGTCGTTGCCCACGCGCTCGGCGTCTTCTTGCATGATGACGCTGTCGGCGCCGATGAGCAGGGGCGCGCCGGTGAAGATGCGCGCGGCGGTGCCGGCAGGCAAAGTTTGCCCGCTTTCGCCCGCGCGCTGTTCGGCCGATACCGGTAAGCTCCAGGGTCCCGCGCCGGTGAAGTCCGCCGCTCGCACCGCATAACCGTCCATGGCGCTGTAATCGAACGGCGGCAGATCGACGCTCGAGCGCAAATCGGCGCTCAAAACTCGACCATCGGCGGCGTCGACGGGAACAAGCTCGCTCGCGAGCGGTTTTACTTCAGCGAGGATGCGCTGGCGCGCGAGCTCGAAGTCCAACATTTGCGCGAGTGTAGGGCCGTTTCTGCCCCCCTCACAATCCGCGCAACTCATCGAGCTCTGAAGCCGATGAGGTCCTGGCACGTCCAACCAATCGCCGGTGTTCCGTCGCTCCGTTGCAACGCGGCGCCGTCCCCCAAACCATGTCCCAATCCGCTGCCTTGCCGCCCCGGCCTGCCCGTACCATGCTTTGCCCCGTGCCCGGGTTTTCTCTCCTCCATGCGTCGCGCACGGCTGGGCGCTGGGCGCGCCTGGCGCTGTTGGGCGCGCTGGCGCTGGGCGCTACCTTGCCGGCCCGCGCCGCGCTGGCCCAAGACGCGGACGACAACGGCTGGTTCGATGCACCGCCCGCCGCCGAGCCCGCGCCAGAACCGTATTACGACGAGCCCGTCGTCGGAGATCCCGCGCCCACGAGCGCAGCCGCACCCGCCTCCGACATTCCAGATACCGATCCCAGCGCCCTCACCACCTTCCGCCCCGCGCTAGATCCTTACGGCGCCTGGGTGTCGGACTCGACTTACGGCACCGTCTGGGTGCCCAACCGTGACGTCGTCGGGCCAGAGTTCGCGCCGTACGTATCGAACGGTCATTGGTCGCTGACGGCCGACGACGACTGGATCTGGGTCAGCGACTACCCGTTTGGTTGGGCCGTGTTCCACTACGGCCGTTGGGTCTGGGTCTCCGGCAACGGTTGGGTTTGGGTGCCGGGGCGAACATATGCCAACGCCTGGGTGGTGTGGCGCGTGCCCACCGCCGGTTACGCCTACGTTGGCTGGGCGCCCATGCCGCCCACCTGGGGCTGGCGCAACGGCTACGCGTTCGGGCTCTGGTACTCGCCGCCGCTGCCGTACGTGTTTTGCCCGAGCGCCTACGTGTTCGACTACCGCGTGCACTATCACATCGTTCACGATCGGCGGCTGGTGCACGACATCGCCGGCCACACTCGCGTTTATCCGACCCCGTACCGCGCGCCGGCGCAGCCTTCTCAGCGCACAGCGTCCGCGCCCAACGTGCGGCAAGCTCCAGCACCCATCGGCCCCTCGCGGGCTCCGCGGGGCCCCGCCATCTCGTCGGCCCGCGTGCCTCCGCAAGCCGTGCCGGCCATGCGCACGGCTCCACCCCCCAACGTCGCGCGCCTCAGCCCAAACCGCCTCGGTCCGTCCGACGTCACGCGCCAGCGCGTACCGGCCGCTTCAGATCCCCGTCTGCGCAGCACCGGCACGCCGCGCATGCCCGCTAGCGCTCGAGATTCCTTCACGCGTGACGCTCCGCGCCGCTCCGCTCCGCCACCCAGTGGCACCTGGTCCAGCGCCCCTCGCCCCAACGCGCCCGATCGCGTCCGGGTCGAGCCGCGTCCCAGCGTTCCCGATCGCATCCGAGTCGAGCCGCACTACGTCGCGCCGCGCGCGGTGGCGCCGAATCGCATTCGCGCGGCGCCGCCCAGCTCGCGCAGCTTTTCCCCCGCCCCCTCGCGCAGTTTTGCGCCGTCGCGCAGCTACGCGCCGTCGGCCATGCCTCGGATGCACAGCGGCGGCAGCTTTCGCCGGCGTTGACTTGAAGTCTCGGCCCTTTCCTGCTGAAACTCCTCCAGATGCTTTTTTCCCGCTGTTCGCGCCCGCTGTTGGTTCTGCTCGCAGTCCCACTGTTCGTCGCTTGCGGTTACGGGGACCACGACATGCACCACGGCGACGGCGGCTACATCCCGCCTGATTCGACGCCGCAGGGCACCATCGAGCAAGCGACCATCGACGCCGACCAGCTGCTCGACGTCGAGCCCGGCGCGGGCGCAGGCGCATTCATCGAATACGAGTCGGGCGGCACCTACCACGTCACCACCAGCTGCGACGTGGGGCAGGGCGGCGCTTGCGTCTGGGACATCGTGGTCACCCCGCTGGCCGACGCGGCCCTGCTCAGCGTCTCACCCATCGATCTCGAGAGCGACGACTCGGTCACGCTCGGCTCGGGCAACCAAGTCCGTTTGGTGGCGCGCACCGGCAAAGACTTCGACGGCTTCAGCTTCCAAACCGACCCGGGCGCCGCCATCGAGGTCGACGCCTTGCTCGATGACGGCGCTGCCAATCGGTTTCTGTTTTGGGTGGGCGACGGAGCGCTTCACAGCGGCGCTCCGTCCAACCCCATCGATCTAGTGCCCAGCGCCGAGTAGCTCGCTCGCAGCTCACGCCTTCTTGGAAGGCCTGCCGTGCCCGAGCTTGCCGTCCTTGTGGGCCTGCTGCAGCTCGGGCTGACTGACCTTGCCGTCTTTGTTGGCGTCGGCCACTTGAATGCGGCTCCAACGCTTCTCGCCCACTTCGTCCTTGGTCAAGAAGCCGTCGCTGTTCTTGTCGGCCTTCTTGAAGTGGGCACCCTTGTCTTTGCCGCCGTGGCCTTTGCCTTCATGGCCTTCGCAGGCGGGCTTGGCGGGCGGTTCGGCCAGGGCCAGCGCGGAGGTGCCGACGGCGGCCAGGGCGAACAGAATGGCGACTGAAAAACGCTTCGTGGTGTTCATGTGCATTTCTTCCTAGAGGCCGATTCCAGCCTCTTCACCCGTACCGACGTCGCCCGCAGCGGGTTCCCTACGGGTCTGGGAGCGGGCAATCGAGCCACGCCCCCAGGTCGGCCCCTTGACAGCCCGCGTTACGTGTAAAACCTACGCGCCGAGGATTCCTAGATGAGCGCCGTCAACCATTCCTTTCAGGCCGAAGTCAGCCAGGTCCTGCGCCTGGTGATTCATTCGCTGTACAGCAACCAAGAAATCTTCCTGAGAGAGCTCTTGTCGAATGCGTCCGACGCCCTCGACAAACGTCGCTTCTCCGCCCTGCAAACGCCCGGCCTGTGGAGCTCCGACGAGCCGCTCAAGGTTCAGCTCATTCCGAACAAGGAGCAGGGCACGCTCACCATTTCGGACAACGGCATCGGCATGGGGGAGGAAGAGCTGAAGCAGAGCCTCGGCACCATCGCTTGGTCCGGCTCGCGCGAGTTCTTGAAGCAACAGCTCGAGGCCAAGAGCGCCGACGCGAAAGACGTTCCTCAGCTGATCGGCCAATTCGGCGTCGGTTTCTACAGCTCGTTTTTGGTGGCGGAGCGGGTGGAGGTGGTGAGCCGCGCCGCCGGCACCGAGCAGGCGTTTCGCTGGGAGTCGACGGGTGAGGGCGGGTTCAGTATCGATCAAGCCGAGCGCGCGTCCGTCGGCACCAGCATCATCTTGCACCTGAAGAAGGACGCGCTCGAATACGCGGATCCTTATCGCCTACGGCAGCTGGTCGAGCGCTACTCCGACTACCTCTCGTACCCCATCGAGCTGTTGAAGACGGGCACGACGAACGAATTCGAGCCCATCAACCGCGGTACCGCTCTGTGGCAGCGCTCGCCCAAAGAGGTCACGGCCGAGCAATACGACGAGCTGTACAAGCACCTGACCCACGACTGGCAGCCGCCGCTCGGCCACCGCCACTTCCGCATCGAAGGCACGCAGGAGTTCAGCGGCTTGGTCTACGTGCCCAGCCGCGCCCAGGTCGATCTATTCGAGCCCGATGCCAAGCACGGCGTGCGCTTGCACGTTCGCCGCGTGTTGATCATGGAAAGCTGCGAAGAGCTGCTGCCGCGCTGGCTGCGCTTCGTGCGCGGCGTCGTAGACTCCGAAGATCTGCCGCTCAACGTCTCGCGCGAGGTGCTGCAAGACTCGAAGATCGTGCGCACCATCAAAAAGCAGGTGCAAAACCAAGTGCTCGACCTTTTGGCCGAGCTCGCCAAAGACAAGCCGGCCGAGTACGAAAAGTTCTGGGGCTTGTTTGGACCCATCTTGAAGGAGGGTCTGCACTTCGATCCGGACACCGGCGACAAGCTGAACAAGCTCTTGCGCTACGAGAGCGCCGCCACCGGCAAGCTGGTGAGCCTGGATGAGTACTTGGCGGCGGCGCCCGCCGACCAGCAAGCCATCTACTACGTTACCGCGCCGTCCAAGGCCGTCGCGAGCCAGAGCCCGCACCTCGAGCAGGTCCGCAAGAAGGGCTACGACGTGCTTTTGATGACGGATCCGGTCGATCCCTTCGCCATCTCCGGTCTCAGCGAGTACGCCGGCAAGCCGGTCGTCTCGGTGGCGTCGCCCGATCTGAAGCTGGGCGGCGACGACGAAAAGAAGAGCGAAGAAAAGCCGAGCGAGCAGCAGACGGCGCTGATCGATCGCTTCGGCACCGTGCTCAAAGAGCAGGTCTCGAGCGTCAAAGCCTCCACGCGCCTGCACGACTCCCCCGCTTGTCTGATCGTGCCCGACGGCGGCTTGCCCCCGCAGATCGAGCGCTTGATGCGCGCGCAGGGCCGGGAGCTGCCCAAGTCGCAGCGCATCTTGGAGCTGAACCTCGAGCACCCGCTGCTCAAGAACCTGGAGCGGCTCGAACAAGCCGCGCCCGGCTCCGAGAAGGTGCAAGAGTGGATGCACCTGATCCACGATCAAGCGCTGCTGGCCGAAGGCACCCCGCTCGACGACCCGGCCGCCTTCGCCAAACGCCTCACCCGCCTCTTCACCACTGCCAGCGAAAAAGAAGCCTCAGGGCTCTGAAGGCTTGGGCCGAAAGCTCCTCAAAACGTGCCGCTCGCGCCGAGCCAAAGCCGGTCTTGGGCGACGCTCAGCGCGGGCTGCACGCTCACGGAGTCGGCAATCGGTTCGTAGGCCAAGACCGAGGCGTCGATGATGCTGGCCGCCAGCATGCCGCCGGTGGTGAGCAACACCAGCGTCGAGGAGCAGTCGCTGTCGCTGTTACAAGACGTGGCACCGGTCGTCACACCTGCGAGCGGCAACACCGCGCGCGCCGCCAGGCTGAGGCCCATGCGGCCCCACCGGCGATGCACGGCGTGCGTGATGGGGCCCGCCAGCAAGTAGGTGCCGATGCCCAGCGGCAGCGCTACCCCGCTCGTGCCCTCGACTTTGACCGCCAGCAGGATGCTGCCGTAGGCGACACCATCGGCAAGCAAGATCGGTGCGCCGTACCAACGGCGCGGCTTGGCCGGCGGAGGCACGCTCTCGGGTTGGTCCTCCGGCTCTTCGATGCGCGGCGCCATGATCACGTCGCCTACTTGGATGGAGTGTTGCTCTTCGACGACAGTCTCGGGGGGCGGCGCGGGCGCGGGCGGCACGGTTTGGGCGTTCGCGCGCTCCGAAACCGCGAAGATCAAGCAAAACATCCCCAAGAATTGCCAGAGCATCCCCCGGCCTCAGCAACCTCCGTGCCGCTCGGGTCAGCAGCGCGCTCGAGAGCGAAGCGATCCGCCCGCTACTCGTCGCGGCTTCTTGCGCTTCTTTCCCGCGCGGCGGCGCAGCCCTTCCGCGAGGGCGGCTACGCTGCGCGCGTTCGCATTGCCCCCAAGAGGGCTCGCGCGCAAGGCCCCACGACCTCTTTCAGCGCGCGGCTGCGCAAGCGCTCGGACATTTCCGTTCTGAGCAAACCGTGACCTAAGAGTCGGAGCTCGCTGGCCGATGCCTTCGACGAGTGCAGCGTATCGTTCGCACCGGCCGACGCGCTGGAGAACGTCGCTTGCACTTGGTCGCGCAGCGAATCGTCTTGTTCGAGCGCCCACTTCAGGAATCGCCAAGCCAAATCGGCATGGCGTCGCTCGTCGGCGGCGATGCGCTGCATCGCTTGGCGAATGCTGGGCTCGGTGGCGTGGGCAGCAGCTTCCTCCGCTTCCAGCGCGGCCACGGTCTCGCCGATACAACCTTCTTCGATCACCAGCTGCACGACCTCGGGTAAAAATGTCGGCGTCATCGCACCGTCGATGACGAGCGGCCCCGGTCCTAGCGTGCCCCCGGCATAGCGTGAGGCCAGCTCGAAGCATAGCTGGGCATGCGCCGTTTCGTCGGCCATGGCTGAAGTCGCATCCTGCACGAGCTGGGGCGGTGCGCCCAAGCTCAACAGCTGTAGGGCGAAGCGTGCGAAGGCCGCGATCGAGGCATGCTCCAGCTGGGCGGCGCGGCCGTAGTACGCGGCGAGGCGAGCGCACTCCAGGGCGGACAGCTCGTTCGAATCGGGAGCGGTGACTCGGTCGCGCCAATCGTCGCGGGCAGCAAGCGGCGCCACTCGTACCGCCGCGTCCACCAGGAACGGGCGTCCGATGGAGCAACCTGGCGCTTGACTGCACTCCCGATGATCGCCCACGGTGATGCAGGACGAACCGTCCGGGCAGTCAGCCTCGCCGAAACACGTGTCCTTCGGTGTTTGGCAGTGCAGAGCTACGCTGCCGCAAGCCGTTGCCTCGGTGGAACAGAGATAGCCAGTCGCGCAATCGCTGTCGGTTTTGCATGTCGCTGTGATGCAAACGCTCGGGCTCCCGCACTGACAGATTCGGTTGGCCCCACAGTCGCTGTCCGTGACGCAGCCGTAAACGCACGAGTTGGTCAGGCCAATCGGGCTCTGTTGCTGAACGCAGCTCCCATAGGGAGCGTCGACGCAGTCGCTGTTGCTCGTGCATTGGCTGTTTTTTGCCGGCGCGGGCGCAGCGTCGGCCTCCGGGGCCTGGCAAGCGACCGCTTCTTCTCGATGAAGGTAGCCCTCGTCACACTGGCTCCAGCCGTCGGGCTGCGACGCGTCGCTAGGATGACAAACCATGGCCGGGTCCTCGGCGGACGCGGCCGTCTCGCCGCATGCCAGGGCTACGAGGCCTAGGCCGGCGAGGAGAGAGCTGCGCCAAAGATCGAGACGAATCCGAGTAGTCATGCGACCTGCTAAGCAAGTTGTGGACCAACGTAACCCCCTGTGTTTTCTCCGAGAAGAAGGTTGGGTGTGGCACAACTTGGCTCAAGATTTACTCGTCGCGGCGCCGCTTTTTGCGCTTCTTTTCCGCGCGGCGGCGCAGGCGTTCGATGGGCGTCGGCGGAGGCGGCAACGTGAGCGGTTTGGAGGCCAAGCCGCGGATCGGCTCCTGCTCGCGCGCCCGTTCCCGCGCAAGCTCCATGAAGCGCTGCTGGCTGCGCACGCCGTCGCGCTCCGCCGCGCGCTGATATTGCCCGGAAGGTCCGAGCAACCAGCCTTTGGCGGTGTCGCTGCGCATGATGCCGAGCACTTCCTCGATCATGCGCTGCTTCAAGCCTTCGTCCAGCACCGGAAACATCACCTCGACCCGGCGCCGGAAATTGCGCGGCATCCAGTCGGCGCTCGAGCAAAACACCTCGTCGGCGCCGCCATTCTTGAAATGAAAGATCCGCGCGTGCTCCAAAAAGCGATCGATCACGGTGTGGACCCGGATCTTGTCGCTGACGCCTTCGATGCCGGGGCGCAGGCAGCAGATGCCGCGCACCAGCAAATCGATCGGAACTCCGGCCTGCGACGCCGCGTACAGCGCCGCGATCACGTCCGCGTCCACCAACGAGTTGAGCTTGGCCACGATGCCCGCGGGGCGTCCGGCGCGCGCGTGCTCGGCTTCCCGCGCGATCAGCCCCAGCACCGCTTCGTGCAGACCCAGCGGCGAGACGATCAGCCGATTCCAGCGCGCCGGCGCGCTGTAGCCGGTCAGCATGTTGAAGAACGCGGTGGCGTCTTCGGCGATGTCCTCGCGGGCGGTGAACATCGAGATGTCCTCGTAGGTGCGCGCCGTTTGCTGGTTGTAGTTGCCGGTGGCCAAGTGCACGTAGCGCTTCAGCCCGCCGCGTTCGCGCCGCACGACCATCAGCACTTTGGCGTGGGTCTTGAAGCCCAAAAGCCCGTACATCACGTTCACGCCCGAGCGCTCCAAGGCTCGCGCCCAGGCGATGTTGCTCTCCTCGTCGAAGCGCGCCTTCAGCTCCACCAGCGCCGTGACCTGCTTGCCCAGCTCGGCCGCGCGTTGCAGCGCGCGCACCAACGGCGACTCGCCGCCGGTGCGGTACAACGTCTGCTTGATGGCAATGACCCGCGGGTCTTCCGCGGCTTGCGACAAAAAGTCGATCACCGCCTCGAAGGACTCGTACGGGTGGTGCAACAGCACGTCCCGCGCGGCGATGGTTTCGAAGAAGTCGTCGGCGTCGCGCAGCGGCGGCACGTACTGCGGCAAGAACGCTTCGTCGCGCAGGTCACGCCGCTCGTCGCCGGCGTTGAGCACGGTCATGTCGCCCAAGAACAGCGGCCCGTCGACCATGTACACGTCGCGCACCGGGTCCAGCTCCAACGCTCGACACAGCCAGTTCAGCGAATCTTGCGGTACGCTGCCGCTCACTTCCAGGCGCACGGCGTGGCCGCGCTCCCGGCGCCGCAGCTCCGCCTGCAGCGACCGCAGCAAATCTTCGCCCTCCTCGTCGTCGATCTGCAGGTCGAAGTTGCGGGTGACGCGAAAGGCGTATTGGCCAATCACGCGCAGCTGCGGAAAAACCAGCTTGGTATGCCGCAAAATCAGCTCTTCGATGGCTACGAAGGCGCGGCGCGAGCCCTCCATCGGTACGCGAATCAAGCGCGGAATCATGCGCGGCACTTGCACCAAGCCGAACGACGGCTCGTGAGTGTGCGGCCGCTTCTCGAAGATCATGCCGACGTTGATGCTCTTGTTCCGCACGTGCGGGAACGGGTGCACCGGATCGATGGCGATCGGCGTGAGCGCCGGGAAGATCTCTTTCGCGAAATATTCGTCGAGCGCGGCCTGCTCTTTCGCGTCCAGCTCGCTCGCCGAAACCAGCGCCACGCCTTCGCGTCGCAGCTCCGGTCGCACCACGTTCCAAATTCGGTAGCTCTCTCGCGTCAGCTCCTGCGCACGCTCGCTGATGGCCGCCAGCTGCTTTTGCGGGGTCATGCCATCGGCGGTCGACTCTTCGACCTCACCCGACTGCTGCGCCTGCAACCCCGCGACGCGCACCATGAAGAACTCGTCCAGGTTCGCCGCGAAAATGGCCAAGAACTTGGCGCGCTCGTACAGCGGCACGCGCGCGTCGTCCGCTTCGGCCAAGACACGCGCGTTGAACTCCAGCCACGACAGCTCGCGATTGATGTAGAGCGACGGGTCGTCGGGGCGCGGCGGCTGGGCGCCGACTGGAATACTGGCCGGAACGCTCACGGGTCCTCGGCTTGTCTCGGGGGCGAAAGTCATCGTGGGGGGACGCGCATCCTAGCCCCGTCTTCGAGCGGTGCCTGGTTTGTGACGGTTCCGACACGGAAACGTCACAGGCTTCGGGCCCGGAGCCATCTCGGGTTATTCTGACGGTGGTGGCGTCGAGGTACTTCGTCTCATTGTTGGTGGCCGCAACGGGCGTAGCCGGGGCGTGCACGCGCGTCGAGGTCACGGAGCCCTCCCCGGGGGTGTCGCTCGGTGACGGTGGCGTCGCGGGTGAAAGCGCAGGCGGCGCCGGCTCTGTGGCAGGGGACGGCGGCCACGGCGGCGACGGTGAATACGTCGGCGCGGGAGGTGAGCCCGGCACCATCGAGCTTGGCATCTGGCCGACGTTCGCGGCCGATCCCTCGGAGTCGCGCGACGTGCAGGCGGTGCTCGCGTCCGTGTCGGCGTTGTCGCGAGGATCGCGCACGCTGCCCCTGGCCGAGCGCTGGGATCAGCTGAGCGGTGCCACCGGCTCGCCCCGGGCCTCGACTTGGAATCGCTTGGACGCGATGACGCAGCCGTACCGCGACCGCGGCAACGGCGTTGCGCTGTGCATCGGCATCGTCGATCGCGAACAGCCGGCTTGGCCCTTTTCCGGCACGCTGGACGGCGACGCGGCTCTCGCGGCCGTCGAGCGCACGATCGACGAAGTGTACAGCCGCTACGGCGAGCAGCTTTCGCACCTGTGCTTCGGTTACGAGCTGGATCGCTACCAGGCATCGGCGTCGAGCGACGAACGCAGCAGCTTGCTCGCGCTGCTCACCCACGCCGTGGACTACGCCAGCCACCACGCGCACCGGAGCCGCAAGACCGCCATCGGCACCGCGCTCAGCTTGCAAGGCTTAGCCGATCCCGAAGCGGACGCGGCGGAGCTGGCGCTGGGCGACGAAGTGGTCGGCGTGTACGACGTGCTCGATGACGCCGCGGCCTTGAAGCCTCCCGAGGCCGTGGTCGACGAAGTGACGGCCGCGCTCGAGGCGCTCGCGGCCGCCCCGGGGCCGAGACGACTTTTGACGCTGTTCGAGGTCGGCTATCCGAGCGGCGCGGACGCGGGCGCGAGCCAGAAGCAGCAGCGCAGCTACTACGAAGCGTTGTTCGGTTTGCTCGACACGCGCCGCGACGCCATCGGCTTCGTCGGCATTTACGGGCTCGGTGATCGCGCGGCTGCCGATTGCGAGGCCGAAGCGCTCGCCTTCGGCGGCTCCACCGACGCCGACGTGGCCGCGGCTTGGGCCAGCGCGCGCTGCTCGATGGGTCTCCGGGCCGAGCCGGCCGAAACCGACAAGCTCGTTTGGCCGGACATCGCCGCCGTGCTCTCGCGGTTCCGCTGAGAACGGGGCAAAGGCGCGCTTTGCCGGTTCGCTAAGTGGCGCGGCGGCCGCCCAGCCCTGCGCGCCGGCTGATTTGCCGCACTTTGCGACGCGGGACGACGGCGGAAATGTGTGGTTTACTTTGGGCTTGTTGTCCGATTGCTGCGCTTCGCTCGCAAAGGGAGATAGGGACGCAAGATGACGGAGACGCTCGCTTCGCCGCCAGAGACGAGCATGGTCGCGCAGATCGCGGCCATGCAGGATTACGACCGCTACCGCGACCTCGCATGGGAGGGCAGCTTCGAAGAGTACCTCGCCATGGTGCGAGAGCGGCCACAAGTCACGCGCAACGCCTTCCAGCGCATGTACGACATGGTCATCTCGTACGGCACGGAAGAGTACATCGATAACAAGAAGAAGCTCATCCGCTACAACTTCTTCCGCGACGAGATCGACGAGGGCAAGGACGCCATCTTCGGCCTCGACATCCCGCTCATGCGGCTGATGAACGTGCTCAAGGCCGCCTCCGAAGGCTACGGCCCCGAGCGGCGCGTGATCTTGCTGCACGGCCCCGTCGGCTCCAGCAAGAGCACCATCGCGCGCCTGCTGAAGAAGGGCATCGAACGCTATTCCAGCACGCCCGAGGGCGGCCTGTTCACGTTCAAGTGGGTAAACCTGGCCGGCATGGGCCTGGCCAGCGGCGAGGCTGACACCTTCGACTCGCCCATGCACGAAGAGCCGCTCCGGCTCATTCCGCAAGAATGGCGCGAGCGCTCGATCGGTAAGCTCGGCCTCTCCAACGACAAGTTCCGCGTCAAGGTCGAAGGCGATCTCGATCCCGCCAGCCGCTTCATCTTCAACGGCCTCCTGCTCAAGTACAAGGGTGACTGGGGCAAGGTCATTCACAACCACATCCGCGTGAAGCGGCTGGTGTTGTCCGAAAAGGACCGCATCGGTATCGGCACGTTTCAGCCGAAGGACGAGAAGAACCAAGACTCGACCGAGCTGACCGGCGACATCAATTACCGGAAAATCGCCGAGTACGGCTCGGACTCCGATCCGCGCGCCTTCAACTTCGACGGCGAGTTCAACATCGCCAACCGCGGCATCGTGGAGTTCGTCGAGGTGCTGAAGCTCGACGTGGCGTTCCTTTACGACTTGCTCGGCGCTTCCCAAGAGCACCGCATCAAGCCGAAAAAGTTCGCCCAGACCGACATCGACGAAGTCATCATCGGCCATACCAACGAGGCCGAGTACAAGCGCCTGCTGAACAACGAGTTCATGGAAGCGCTCCGCGACCGCACGATCAAGATCGACGTGCCGTACATCACGCGCCTGTCGGACGAGATCCGCATCTACGAGAAAGACTTCAACCACGAGCGCGTGCGCGGCCGTCACATCGCCCCTCACACGCTGGAGGTCGCCTCGATGTGGGCGGTCTTGTCCCGGCTGGAAGAGCCGAAGAAGCACAACCTGCACCTGCTCCAGAAGATGAAGCTGTACGACGGCAAGGTCTTGCCCGGCTACACGCAGGACACGGTCAAAGAGCTGCGCAAAGAATCCAAGCGCGAGGGCATGGAAGGCATCAGCCCCCGCTACGTGCAGGACAAAATCTCGAACGCGCTCGTCAGCGACTCGGGTGAAGGCACCATCAACCCTTTCATGGTCTTGAACGAGCTGGAAAAGGGCCTCTCCCACCACTCGCTCATCACCAGCGAAGACGGCAAGAAGCGTTACCGAGATTTGATCGGCGTCGTGAAGCGCGAGTACGAAGAAATCGTCAAAAACGAAGTGCAGCGCGCGATCAGCGCCGACGAAGAAGCCATCTCGAAGCTGGCCGCCAACTACATCGACAACATCAAGGCCTACACGCTGCGCGAGAAGGTCAAAAACAAGTACACCGGCCAGGACGAAGATTCGGACGAGCGTTTGATGCGCTCGATCGAAGAGAAGATCGACATCCCGGAAAATCGCAAAGACGACTTCCGCCGCGAGATCATGAACTTCATCGGCGCCAAAGCCGTCGAAGGCAAGAAGTTCGACTGGCAAACGAACGAGCGTCTGCGCCGCGCCCTCGAGCTGAAGCTGTTCGAAGATCAAAAAGACAGCATCAAGCTCAAGACGCTGGTCAGCGCCGTCGTCGATCGCGAAACTCAAGAAAAGATCGACATCATCAAGGCTCGTCTCATCCGCTACTTCGGCTACAACGAAGTCTCGGCCACGGACGTCCTGAACTACGTCGCCAGCATCTTCGCCCGCGGCGACGCCAAAACGTAAGCGCTACGGCTCGAGCGTCAAAAACCTGCGAGGAGTGTGCTGCCACGACGCAGCCCTCCTCGCAGAAGCTTTTGTACCGTCAATGGGCCACGCGATGGCGTGCGCTCTCGATAGTCACTCGCCGTCGACGAGACGGATGTGCAAGTCCCCAGATTTTTTCACAGGGAGGACGGGAGGACGGGAGGGCGAGACAGAGGCGAGAATTTTTTGGATTCGAGTCGCGCGACGCTACAACGCGACTGCACAGTCTCCGCACGCCTTCGCGAGGCTCGAACCCCCAAAATCTCGCTTCCCGTCCTCCCTGTAAAAAATCTGGGTCCGATGAGATCGGGGACGGCTGCTGCAGCCGCCGCACGGGCGCCCAACGAGCGGCGTTTCGATTGCGCGGAATGACGCCCGTGGCTTAGATTCGAGAGCATGAAGGTGTTGGTTGGGTTCGGCATGGTGTTGGGGATGGCGCTGGCCGCTTGCGGCACTTACTCGTCGCTGAAGCCGGGCGCGCAGGCGGTCACGGCCACGACAGCGCGACCTCGCGGAAAGTGCGAGTCGCTAGGCAACGTCACCGGTAAAGGTGGCGGCGCCTCGGGCGGGTACGTCTCCAACGAGGACCTGATCCAGTACGCGATCACCGATCTGCGAAATAAAGGCGCCGAGCGCGGCGCGACCCACGTCGTCTACTCCGCTCCCGTCATGGGCGGGAACCAGGGCACGACCACGAGCGCCATGGTCATCGGAGAAGCCTTGAAATGCGAAGAGGGCAGCGAGCCAGCCGAGCGCACGGCTTCCGGCACCGGTACCGAGGTGGCCAGCGCCCGACCAGAAGGATGTCAGTTCGACACGCAGTGCAAGGGAGAGCGTGTGTGCGTGGAACATCAGTGCGTCGAGCCGGCCGCGAAAGCGAACAAGTCCGACACCGCCGCGGCCACCGGGACGGCACCGCCTGCGCCCACTCCTTGAATCACTAGATCGGTACAGCTCCTGCAATGGACTCACGCCATGAGCTCGATTCGTAGGAATTCGTTAACCGCCGTTCTCGTTTTGCCGCTGCTCGTTCTCACGGGGTGTCCGAAGGACCGAGAAGAGCCGTTGACGCTGGGGGAGGCGACGTCGGCGCTGGAGCAGGCGAGCGACGCGGGGCAGGCGGAGGGGCTGACGTCGGCGAGCGTCGATATTTCTACGAATTTCACGATTGGCCAAGCCGTGCAGGACGGCGCGGCGGAGCTCAAGACCTTCATTGGTACACAGCTGCCGTGCGCGGATATCACCCTCGAGGACGCCACCTTAACGGTCGTTTACGGCGCGAAGCCGGGCAACTGCACCTACCATGGTCACACCTTTTCGGGCACGCACAGCATCAACCTGGAGCGGAACGAAGACGCGCAGGTGCTGGTGCACCACGAATGGACCGATTTCAGCAACGGCGTCGTCTCGCTCGACGGCACCGCCGACGTGACCTGGAACCTGACCGACAAGACGCGCCGCGTGCAGCACGAGTCGCATTGGACCAACTTGAAGAGCGGCCGCACCGGCACCGGCTCCGGCGACCGAGTTCAGTCGGTGTTGGCGGGCGGCATCACCGAAGGCATTCAGGTCGACGGCTCTCGCAGCTGGGACGGCGAGCGCGGCCACTGGGATTTGGCCATCGACGGCGTGCGGATGCGCTGGACCGATCCGGTGCCGCAATCGGGCCGCTACACCTTGAAGACGCCGTTCGACAAGAGCGTCAGCATGGCCTTCGAGCGCGTCGACGACGACACTATCAAGGTTACGGTGACGGGACCGAAGCGCGAGTTTGCCTTCAACGTCAGCAAGCTGGGCGTCATCGCCAACGACGGCTGACGTGCCGAGCCGGGGCTCAGGGCGTGGGCGCGGCTTCGGAGACGGGCGGCGCTGTCGCTACTTCGGCGCCCACTTTGCGCTCCGGCTCAGCCGGTGCGGCACGACCCAGCGCCTTCAGCGAGGCACCGAGCAGCGCCAGATCATCGTCGTCTAGCGCATCGGGATCCGTCTTGACCAAGCTGCGCGCGTAGCCGAGCCAGCGCGCGGCGTGCACGGTGTCGCCCAGCTTCAAGAAGGTGGCGCCGCGATACAAGCCGAAGCGAGCGCGCTCGCTGTTCGACGAGTTGGCCAGGCGCCCTTCGGTTTGCTCGAAAACCTCGGCGGCTTCGACGTAGTGCGCCTCATCGTACAGAGCCGTGCCGCGGGTGACGTAGTGCCCGCCGCAGCCGCTCGCGAGCAACAGCCCGGCTCCAAGCAGCACCCAAGCACTGGCTCGGAGGGGCAGACGAACGGCGGCGCTGCACATTTATTCACAGGCTACACTCGCTTTGGCCGGATGGCTCGTGACAACCGCGCGGCCCGGCAAGGTTGGTGGCATCTGGTCCTACTTCGGCGCACGGGCCGGGCCTTTGGTCAGATTGGCGCAACGCGGCGCGGTGACACACCTGTTGTCCGGGAAATCAAAGGGGAATTGCTAGTTGGCACAGTGCCATGGCACGATGCGCCCGCTTCACTTGGGTCGGGATTGCCCGACGGAACGGGCTGGCTTGGCCAGGCCCGCGCTCGGACTTGAAATAGCAGCTTGGAGGAGGTCTCTGATGCATAAGGTTATCGGTTCAACGCTGGTGCTCGGACTGCTGGGCGCTTGGTCGCAGGTGGCTTTCGCCGCTGAGCCGGGCGCAGCGCCCCCCGCCGATAAGGCGGCGGCGGAGGAGCCCGCACCCGAAGCTGCCAAGCCCGAGGCTCCTCCGTCCGGTGAAGCCCCCGCTGGCGCCACCGCCCCTGACAAGGACTCGGGGCTCGTCGCCGACGCCGAAGCGGGCGGCTCGCCCGTCGAGCTACCCGGCAAGACGTACATGTTCGTGGGCGCGCGCTACCGCGCGATCATCGTGCCGAAGTTCATGATCAACATGTTCGGCGACGGCGGCAAGACGCTGCTCGTGCACGGGTTTGGGCCCGAGTTTGCCATCCGCAAGAACGCCTTCGAGTACAACCTGTCGATTTGGTACGCGGGCTACAGCATGGACGACACGCCGTTCAAGGCGAAGGACGACGACGCGCGCGCTTGGGAGCTCGTCAATAGCCAGCTGAAGTCGATCTTCATCACCTCCGATTTCTTGTGGAGCCAAGACTTCAGCCCCGAATTTGCGCTCAACTACGGCTTGGCGGGCGGCTTCGGCATCATCTTCGGCGATCTCCACCGCGTGCAAGCCAAGCCGGGCCAGGCGAACTTCGACGGCAACACGGGTGAAGGCTTCGTGCGCTGCACGGGTCCGGGCGACATCTCGCGCTTCGATCCGACCACGAGCTACTGCGACGACTCCAACAAGCACTACGGCGATCACGCCGAGCCGAGCTGGACCAACGGTGGCTCGAAGCCCATCTTGTTCCCCTGGTTCGTGTTGCAGACCGGCCTTCGCTACAAGCCGCATCGCAACTTTGCCATGCGCTTCGACGCCGGCTTCGGCACGAGCGGCTTCTTCCTCGGTCTCGGCGCCGACTACGGTCTATGAACAAAGCCTGGGGGCACGCCCGTTTTGTCTGACTCGAACGAGCCTGAATTACCGCAAAGATACGAGCCGGTGCGTCGCCTCGGCCGGGGAGGGGGGGGCGAGGTCTGGGCCGTTCGGGACCGCGCCACCAAGCGCACCTACGCCTTGAAGCTGCTGGCCGAAGAAGCCAGCGAGCGCGAGATGGCGGCGCTCGTGCGCGAAGCGGTCGCGCTCAGCGGTTTGGAAGGGCTCGGCGTGCCGCGGGTGATTCGCTTCGGGCGCCTGCCCACCTCCGGGCGCCCCTACCTGGTGCGCGAGGTCGTCGAAGGCGAGAGCTTGGAGGCGTTGCTGTCGCACCGTGGCAACGCGCGCGCGGCGCTCGAAATTTTGGCGCGCGCCGCCGATCAGCTCACGGTGCTGCATCGCGCCGGCCTGCTGCACGGCGACGTGAAGCCCGCCAACGTCATCGTCGAGCCGGGCGGCAGCGTCGTGTTCGTCGATTTGGGACTAGCCGCGCCCTGGCGTGAAGGCGGCGCGTTCGCGGAAGGTTTGACGCCCCGCTACGCTGCGCCCGAGCTGTTCGAAGGCAAGCCGATCACGGTGCGGGCCGAGGTGTTCGCGCTCGGCGTCATCTTGGCCGAAGTCTTGGAAGCCGACGGGCTCGGCTTGGATCCCGACGTGCGCGGCGAGCTGAACGCGGTCGCCGAACGGGCGATGGCGCGCGTCCCCGAGGAGCGCTTCCCTTCCGTCGACGAGTTCGCCAGCGAGGTGCGGCGCGCGCTCGGGGCTCCGGCTCACGACGCGATCGCCGCCGCCGGCAACGTGCTCTGGCCGGTGTCGGGCATCGACGGCGTTTCCAGCCAATTGCTCGAGGCCGCGCAAGCGCTCGAGCCGGGCCAAGTGCTGCGCGTGGAAGGGCCGTCCGGCTCCGGGCGCAGCGCCCTGGTGCGGCGCTTGGCGTGGTGGCTGGGCATGCTCGGCAAATCGGTGGCCTGGATCGACGACGCCGCGAGCATCGCTACCGTGCAGGGCGAGCTGTCCGCGAACACCAGCTTGGGCGACGCCTTCGTGCTGGTCGACGACGCCGATGGTCTGGAGGACGAAGCCTTCGCCGCCGTGCACGGCGCCGTCGAGAAAGGGGCCCGGCTGGTGGCGGTTGGCGGCGCACGCTTCGAGGGGGCGCGCGTGTTCCCGATCCCAGCGCTGGCGGAGCCGGTGTGCTTGGAGCTGGTGCGGCGCGCGGTGCCGTCGTTGACGGCGGGGCTGCAGAAGCGGCTCGTGCAGCTGGCGGACGGGCGGCCCGGTGCGTTGCGGCGGCTGGTGCGGCTGATCGCCTCCGAGGCGGTGGCGTCGGCGGCCGATTTCGATCGCGTCGTCGGTAACGCGCCGCCCAACGACGCGGTCGTGCCGGAAGCGCCGCTCGAGCGCGCGCTTTACTTCTTGGATCGCGGCCGCTTCATCGACGCCTCCGCCGCGTTGGCCGTGGTTTCGGTCAGTGAGCTCGAGCGCTCCGTGCCGCTTGGCATCGCCAAAGCTCGGCTCGAGCTCGGCTTGGGTGAAGAGCGCAACGCCTTCGAGCGCTTGGAGCGGCTGGCGGCAAGCTCGCAGGCGTCCGACAGCGAACGCCGCAGTATTACGGTGTATCGAGCGCGGGCACGCCTGGGCTTGGGTGAGTACGCGCCCGCTCTAGGCGAGCTGCTGCCTCTTTCCGCTGAAACCGACGCCATCGGCACCGAGGCATTGACCTATCACGGCCTCGGGCAATCGCTGGTCGGCAATCACGAAGAAGCACGGCAAGAAATCTCGTCCGCCATCGAGCGCGCGCGGGCGTCTTCGCTGCTGCGGCTCGAGGCGTTGGCCTACGCGTCGCTCGGCTTCGTGCTGCAACGAGCAGACCGCCTGGACGAGGCGCGCGACACGTACCGCGCCGCTATCACCGCCTGTGAACGCGCGGGGGACGCGGGCACGCTGGCTACGGTGCAGACCAGTCTCGCGGGCTTGCTCAAGGTGCGCGGAGACATCGCCGGCGCGATGGAGTTGTTCGAGGCGGCGGTCGACATGGGCCGTCGCAGTGGGCGGCGCTCGACCGCGCGCCAAGCGCTGCTCAATTTGGCCAACACCGACCTCTACCTCGGTCGGCTATCGCGGGCGCAAAGCAGCCTGATGACGCTGCGGGAACAGAGCGCGCAGCTGCCTAAGGTCATGCTGGCGCAGCTGCAAGGGAACGAGGCGGATCTGTTGGCGCGGCAGGGCCAGCACGCCCAGGCGGCCGCTCTTTTTGCCTCTTGCTCGGAAGCCTACGTGGCGCTGGGGCGCAAGCTGGACGCCGCCGAAGCGCGGCTGGAAGCGGTGCTGGTGGCCACGCGCGTGGCGCACCCCAACACGGCTCAGCTGCGGCAAGATTTGGAGCAAGCGGAAGAGCTGCTGAAGGGCTCGCCGGCGCACCGTCCGCTGCTGCTCCTGGCCCAGGGCCGCGTCGCCAGCCTGGTCGGTGACGAGCTGGCCGCGCGCGAGAAGCTCGACGCCTCGCTGGAGGCGGCTCGCAGCGCGCAGCAGCGCGAGTGGCTCTGGCGGGCGTTGGAAGCGCGCGCCGAGCTGGAAGAGCGCGGGGGGCAGCCGCTGTTGGCTCGTCGCGACCGCGAAGAAGCGCTGGCCGTGCTGGAAGAGATCGGCGCGCGGTTGCCGCGCGATCTGCGCGAAGTGTACTGGAACGACCCGCGCCGCAAATCACTGCGCGGCAGCGTTTCCGGCACCGTCGCCCATGCGGCTACGGAATTTCTGCCGTTCGCGCCGCTGAGCTCGCTGCCGGCGTCGCCGACGCTGACCGCGCGCCGCGCTTCCGGAACCACCTCGTCCATGTCGCAGCTCGGGGGCTTGACGCCGTTGGAGCAGCGCTTGTCGCGCATCCTCGAGGTGAACGCCGACTTGGCCGGCGAGCTCGACCTCGAGCGCCTGACCGCGAAGATCATCGGCCATGCCGTCGAGCTGCTGCGCGCCGAGCGCGGCTTCGTGCTCTTGGCCGAGCCGGACGGCTCGCTCACCGTGCACGCCACCCGCGGCAGCGCCGGCGACACCGCCCGCACCGAATTTTCGCGTTCGATCGCCGAAGAAGTCGTGGCCACGCGCGAGCCGGTGGTCACGCTGGACGCGCAGGCGGATGCTCGGCTCAAGTCGTACGCGTCAGTGCATCAGCTGCTGCTCGAGTCGGTGGCGTGCGTCCCCATTCTCGCGCCGTCCGGGCAGGCAATCGGCGCCCTCTACCTCGAGACACGGGTGCGCCCGGGCCGGCATTTCGAGCGCGAGCTGCCGACCTTGCGCGCGTTCGCCGATCAAGTCGCCATCGCGCTGGAAAACGCGCGCCTGGTGCGTGAAAACCGGCGCCGCGCCGATGAGCTGCTGACCGCCAACGAGGAGCTGGCCGAGGCCCAAGAGCGCCTGCGCGAGCTGTTGGACGGCCGCACCGAGCAGCTGAAGCGCACCCGTCAAAAGCTGCGCGACGCCCGCGATACCTTGTACGGCCATTTCGGTTACCAGGGGCTCGTCGGCACCAGCGGCGCCATGCGCAAAGTCTACGCGCTCGTCGATCGCGTCAAAGACACCGACGTGCCGGTGCTGATCACCGGCGAATCCGGCACCGGCAAAGAAGTCGTGGCGCGTGCCGTGCACAACGCCTCCGCGCGCGGCAAAGGCAAAATGCTGGGCGTCAACTGCGGCGCCATCCCCGAAAACCTGTTGGAGAGCGAGCTGTTCGGCCACGTGCGCGGCGCCTTCACCGGCGCCGACCGCGAGCGCAAAGGCCTGTTCCGCGAGGCGGAAGGCGGCAGCATCCTGCTCGACGAAATCGGTGAGATGCCGATGAAGATGCAGGCGGGCCTGCTACGCGTGCTGCAAGAAAAGCGCGTGCGCCCCGTCGGTGGCAGCCAAGAAGAGCCGGTGGACGTGCGCATCTTGTTCGCGACCAACCGCGACCTGGAGCGCATGGTGCAAGAGGGCAAATTCCGCGAGGATTTGTACTACCGCATCCACGTGGTCGAGATTCATCTGCCCGCCCTGCGCGACCGCGGCGAGGACGTGCCGCAGCTGGTCGACTACTTTTTGGGCCTGTTCGCCGCGCGCTACAAGCGCGAAAAAAAGAGCGTCTCGCGCGACGCCCTCCGCCGCTTGCAGGCCTACGGCTGGCCCGGCAACGTGCGCCAGCTGGAGCACGTGCTCCTGAACGCGTGGGTGATGAGCGAAGAGCAGGAGCTCCTGCCCGAAGACTTCGAGTTACCCGACGGCTTTCGCCCCACCGCCGAGCGCTCTCCCAGCGTGCTCCGTCCTCCCAAAAAGGGCACCACCTCGCAACACCGCCGCGACGAGCGCGAACGCATCCTGGAAGCGCTGCGCTCCTGCAATTGGAACCGCGTCAAAGCCGCCGAAGTCTCCGGCATCCCCCGCCGCACCTTCTACCGGCGCCTGCGCGAATACGGCATCCAATAGGGTTGTTCTTGTTCTCCTCCGCGCTTCGCATAGTGCCGCTGGCGACTGTCGTGACTTGGTCTGCAGCGGGCGCTCGGCCTCGCCGAGTTCAGTTCACTCCGGTCTTCCTTGGCTGATCGTGATCTGCTCGTGCCAAGGTCGGGCGAGTGCGTTCCAGCTCGCGCGCAAGCGCGCTCGCGAGCTACGTGACCGACCCCGAGCGCCTCACCTGCTCGGAACCCCCAAAAATTCTCGCCTTCTGCCCTTCTACCCTTCCTGTGAAAAAATCTGGGTCCGGCCCAGAGACGGCACGTTAGTTTCTGCAAGCGAGCTGCGTTTTGGCAGCCCCCGCCCGCCTACATGCCCAGGCTTTTCAGCTTTTTGTGGAGGCCTTCGCGGGTGATGCCGAGGGCTTTGGCGGCGCTGGTTTTGTTGTTGCCGTGGGCGGCCAGGGTGCGCGCCAAGATGCGTTTTTCGAAGTGGTCCATCATTTCGCGCAGCGTGCCGCTGGCGTCGTCTTCGGCTTCGTCGGGCTCGAGCTCGGGGGCCTGGTCGGAAGCTTTGGCGTCGCTGGTGCGCACGCGCGCGCTCAGTAGCTCGGGAGTGATGAATTGCTCGCCGTCGGCCTGAATCACCGCGCGCTGCACTTCGTTCTCCAACTCGCGCACGTTGCCGGGCCAGTCGTACGCCTGCAACCGTTCCAGCGCGGGCTGAGTGAAGCCGGCGATCTCGCGCCCGAACTCGCGCGTGTAGCGCTCCAAAAAATGCGCGGCCAAGAGCGGCACGTCTTCGCGCCGCTCGCGCAGCGCTGGTACACGGAGCGGAAAGACCTTGAGCCGGTAGTACAAGTCTTCGCGAAAGCGGCCCTCCGCCACCTCTTTCTCGAGGTTGCGGTTGGTGGCGGCCACGATGCGCACGTTTACCCGCCGCGGCGCCGTTGCGCCGATGGCGCGGATCTCACCCTCTTGCAGCACGCGCAGCAGCTTGGCTTGCAACGAAAGCGGCATCTCGCCCACTTCGTCCAAGAACAACGTGCCGCCGTCGGCGATTTCGAACAGACCCTTCTTCTCTTCGGTGGCGCCGGTGAAGGCGCCGCGCTTGTGGCCAAAGAGCTCGCTTTCCAGCAAATTCTCGGGAAAAGCCGCGCAGTTTTGGGCCACGAACAGCTTGTCTCGCCGCTGCGAGCGGTAGTGAATGGCGGACGCGAACAGCTCTTTGCCGGTGCCGGTCTCGCCTTCCACCAGCACCGTGACGCGCGTGTCTACGACCTTGTCCAGCTGCTGCAGCACCTGGGCCATCCGCCGGCTTTCGCCCACGATGCGGAGCGCGCTCGTGCGTGAGCGCTCGCGGCCGCGCAAAAACTGGTTTTCGCGCCGTAGCTGCTCTTCGGCCAGCGTCAGCTTTTGGATCAAGCGCGCGTTGGCGATGGCCAGCGACGCACCGTGGGCCAACACGCCCAGCGCCTCCACGTCGCGGCGGTCGAACATGGCGGGGGCGTCGCGGTTGTCGACCTGCAGCACGCCCAAAATGTCGTCGCCCTTCCACAACGGCACGCCGATCGTGCTGCGAATGTTCGCGCCCAGCAGCGACTCCGAGCCCAAGGCTTCGCGTGGCGCGTCGGCGGCCAGCACGGCCGCGCGCCCTTCCACGACTCGACGCGCCACGCTACGCGTCAGCGCAACCGGTCCGTCGGGTGCTACGGGCGCGCCGTCCGGCCCGCGCACGCGTGTGACCATCGGCAGCAGCAGCCCCTTGTCCGGCTGCGTCTCGTCCATCAACGCCACGGTGGCGTGGGTCGCGCGCGGCGACAGGCGCAGCGCCGCTTCGGCCACCTCAGCCACGACTCTCTCCAGTGATTCAGCCGCGCCCAACGCGCCCAGCACCGCGCTCCAGACTTTCGGCTCCAGCGTTTGCGGCGCGCTTTGCAGCTCCTGCAAGCTGCGCGTGACCATCACCTCGGCCGGCGGGGGCTCGTCGCCCAGGCGCACGCGCAGCCGCACCGGCTCCCCGCTGTCGCCGCCCAGCTCCAGCTCGTCGCCGTTGGCCAGGGCATGCTCACCGCCGTTCAGGGTGAGCTCGAGCCGGCTCTGACCGCGCCACAGCGCGCTGCCGTTGGCGCTGCCTTCGTCCTCGACGGAAAAACCGTCGCTCGTCGCCCTGATGCAGGCGTGCCGGCTCGACAAATGCGCGCCGGTCAGCCGCAGCTCGCACTCCGGTGCGCGACCCACCCGCACCACGTCCGCATCCGACTCGAAGACTTTACCGGCGTCGTCGCCGTTCAAAACTTCGATTCGGATGCGCGACATGGTCGAGTCACACGCTTCGTCGGCTCGCTCAGTTGCGAGCGTCGATGCGGTACATCACCTGCTTGAGCGACGAGTCGTAGGCCGCCTTTTCGCGGTCGGCCGACTTGGCGTTCTTGCTGATGATGGCGTTCAGCTTGTCGCTGGTGGCTTTGCTGCCCTTGGGCGTCAGGTGGTCGATGGCTTGGGCGGCCACGTAGCGCACGGCGGCGTTGGTGATGCCGTCAATGACGCCCACCAGCTCGTCGCGCGTGGCGTCGTTGCCCAAGATGCCGATCATGTAGCCGGCCTTCACGCCGATGAACTGCGTGGCTTGCTCCTGAGCTTCGGGCTTCTGAATGGCGGCCACGTAGCAGGCGGCGCGATCGCCACAGGCTTTGACCTGCGCTTCGACCAGCTTGAACAGCTTCTTCTCGATGTCCTCGCTGCCGTAGCGCGCCACCGCCGCGCCCACCGTCGCCAGCTGATCGGCTTTCGCCAGCTTCATCGCCGTCTGCGTCACGCCGGCTTGGAACGCCTTCAGATCGTCGCCGGTGCCCTTGGTCTTGGCGGCGCGCTCCAGCAACCAGTCGACCATGCCCGGATCGTAGAACTGACCGGCGGCCTCGGTGAGCACCTCGAGCGCGCCACCACCGGGCGGAATCTCGGTCTCGAGCGTGAACGACTCGAACGCAGCCTTGAAGGCGGCCTTCGACTCTTCGGTGGCCGGCACCTTGGCGATCTCGCGCGCAATCACCGCCTTCGTGGAAGCGTCCTTCTCGACGTTGATGGCCGCGACCAACGGTGCGGTCGCGTCGGAGCGCCCGGTCGTGCCCAGCACGAGCGCCGCGGTAGCGACGTACGGCGTGCCCTGCGCTTCCTTGCCCGAGATCTCTTTGATGCGACGCATGGCGAAGCCGACCAGCTTGTCGTCTTTGCCGGCGATCAGCTTGGAGGCGGAGTCGACGGTCGGCTTGCCCAGCTTCACCAGCGCCAACAGCGCCGTGGGCTGAATGTCGGCCTTGTTCGGATCGAGCATCACCTTCATCAACGGCTCGACCGCTTGCGGATCGCCGATCACGCCCAGCAGCTGGGCGGCCGTCGCCTGCCAGAACTGCTGATCGCGGAACGGGTCGATCAACGTCTTGTCCTTGCCGGGGGGGGTGATTTCCTGGTCCAACCGGGCGATCAGCGGGCCGACCCAAGCCTTGCTCGGCATGTCGAGCATCGACTCGCTGTAGTCCTTGTACGTCACGCCGCCGAGCATCGTGCTCGCGCGCAGCTTGACGAACGCCTCCACCATCGGCACCGCCAGCGATTCCAGCTTCAAGTCGCCGGTGGCCTTGGCCGCCCACTTGATGTCGCTCTCGTCCTTGGCCGTGGCCGGCTTCTTGGCGAACTCTTCGAACGCCTTCTTCAGCGCCTTCTCGGTGCGCTTGTCACGGTACGAAGCCAACAGCTTGATCAGCGAGACGCGCGTCTTGGAGTCGAGCGCGTCGTAGTCGTTGACGTACGTGTTGGTGAGCGGCTCGACCGTCTTGTTGATCAGCTCCTGCACTTCGGCGGCCTTGATGTCGTTGCCGTTCTTGGTGGCAGCGTCCTCGAAGAATTGTTCGAGGCGTTTGACGGCGCGCGCCTTCCACGAAGCGTCGCTCAGCTTCTCCACCCAAAAGTCGGGTTGGCTCTCGTCTTTGCAACCGACGAGCAGGGAAGCGACCATGACCGTGGCGGTCGTGGTGGTGGCGGTGCCCAGAACGAGCGAGCGGATGAGCGACACGACAGTACGCGAGGAGCGCAGCATGGAAATTCCTCCCGAGACGGATAGGCGAATGGACAGCTAGAGGACCCGAAGAAACCAGGGGTTGCGCCAGAAACTCGCGCAAAATCCCCGAGTTCGCGTGCGTGGGGACGGTACGCCGGCAGGCTCGAAGCTGTCAATCAAGGCCTGGACAGCGACACTGTAGGGGCTCGTGGTTGACGCGCTGCGGCATATTGAAGCAGGGCCGGCGGATACCGGCCCGCAGCCTTCAGCCGATGATCATTGCCTCGGAAAGTGCGGTCCCACGCTTGAAGCGCGATAACGCCCAAGCGCCGAACGGCTCCGGCGTTTCCCCCGTAGCAATTGCGCGCGCCAGTCGCTTGCCCACCGCCGGCGCCATCATGAAGCCGTGCCCCATGAAGCCGCTGGCAAGGAACAGCCCCGGCGCCTCGTCCACCGGCCCCACGATCGGAGCGTGATCGGGCGACAGATCGTAGAGCCCCGCCCACTGGCGTTGGATCTTGAGTGACGAGAGCGACGGGCACGCGCCGATCAGCGCGCGCGAGTACAAAGCGAGGAAGCGCAGCGACGACGCTTGGCTCGCGCCTTCCGGCGTCTTCGCGTTGCCGATGCCGCCGACGATCTCGCCGCGCGTCGACTGCGAAAAATACAAGCCCGAGCCCAGATCTGCGACCAACGGTCCTAGAAACGGCTTGAGCGGCTCGCTCGCGCAAATCTCGTGGCGGTGCGGCTTCGTCGGCAGCTCCACGCCGGCCGTCGCCGCCAAGCTGGGGCTCAACGCGCCGCACGCATTCACCACCACCGGCGCGCGCACGCGACCTCGCTCGGTCACCACGCCCGACACCTTGCCGCCCGAAGTCTCGACCGCGTGCACGCGACAGAACGTGTGAATGTCCACGCCCAACGCCCGCGCGCCCTCCGCGAACCCCCACACGAACGGCCACGGAAACACCACCGCATCGTCCGCGTTGAAGCTGGCCGCGAGCACGCCGGTCGGCTCCAGCTGCGGCACGATGCGCTGCGCTTCGGCGGCATCGATCAAGCGCGTCTCGAGGCCCAGCCGTCGCTGCAACTCTACGCTCTTGCTCAGCTCCGCAGCGCGCTTCTCGTCGCGCGCCAAAAACAAGTAACCGCCCTGCCGAAACCAAGTGTTGATGCGGTGCTCGTGCGCAAACTCTTTGCACATCGCCAAGCTCTCGCGCATCAATTGCACGTTCGCTTCGCTCGACCATTGCGCGCGCACGCCGCCCCCGTTGCGCCCACTCGCGCCACCACACAAGTAGCCCGCGTCGAGCACCAAAATACGCCTCGCCCCATGGTCGCGCGCCAAGTGATACGCGGTGGCCAACCCCATGATGCCCGCGCCAACGATCACCACGTCGACCGCGCCCGGCAAAGGCCGCAAAGAACCGCCACGAACCGTCACCCCAACCACCCTAGCATCCACCCGGGGCTGCCAATCCGCAGCCCAACTCGCAGAAACTTCCGTGCCGTCCCCCGGCCACACCGTTCGCTCCAACCACCCCCGCGCCGCCTCCTCACGCTTCCGCATGCGCCACGCCGGCGCGCCTCCCAAGCCCTCCGCACGCCCCCCCGCCCCGCGCGCCCCGCCACCTCCGCAAGACGGGCGATCACGCCACGGCGCGCCGCTCCCGGGACGCCGGGCGTCACGCGCGCTCCCGGGACGCCGGGCGTCACGCGCGCTCCCAGGACGCCGGGCGTCACGCGCGCTCCCGGGACGCCGGCGTCACGCCGAAGCGCACCCCCGCGAAACCGGGCGCCACGCCTAAGCGCGCCCCCCGGGACGCCGGGCGTCACGCCTAAGGCGCCCGCCCGCGCCGTCATAGAGCGCGCCGCCAGGCGCCTCAAACCAAACGAAATCAGTCTCACCATTGTAAGCAAATTTCCTCAATGATCTCGCGACCCGTCTCGCCAAAACTCGGATACTCCAACGTGTAAGCATCCCCCGTCCTTCATCTCAAACCCTGGCAATCCACAAACTCGACGCTGCCAACCAGCCACTCGAACACTGGCAACTAGCCACTCCCCGGCGCGCTCCCCCACCACTGCGCTCCTCCCCGCCCTTGGCGCTGCCGCAACTACTGCGCGCTGCGCCGCCCACAGCGCAGCCTCGCCCACAGCGCTCCTCCCCGCCCTTGGCGCTGCCGCAACTACTGCGCGCTGCGCCCCCTACAGCGCAGCCTCGCCCACAGCGCAGCCTCGCCTACAGCGCGCTGCGCCGCCCATCGCGCGCCCCGCCACAGCGCCGCGCCGCCCATTGCGCGCAGCCTTGCCCACAGCGCGCTGCGCCGCCCATCGCGCGCCCCGCCACAGCGCCGCGCCGCC
>Ga0068855_100000743_pt1 | contig 40089 bp, 38 predicted proteins | sample KBSCornC52_FD_66592 | JGI IMG/M metagenome (GOLD analysis project Ga0068855, IMG submission 66592) | Corn rhizosphere microbial communities from Kellogg Biological Station, Michigan, USA - KBS Corn C5-2 | ecosystem: Host-associated > Plants > Roots > Rhizosphere > Soil ...
GGGACGTTTATCAAGCTGAACCAGGATCTGTGGCCGGGCTGTTATTACGCCCGCTCGGATGCCAGCGATGTCGCCCGCGTGGAGGATCGCACCTTCATCTGCTCCCTGTCGAAAGACAACGCCGGGCCCACCAACAACTGGGTCAATCCGGTGGAAATGCGCCACAAGCTCAAAGAACTCTTCAACGGCTGCATGCGCGGGCGCACCATGTACGTCCTGCCTTTCAGCATGGGACCAGTCGGATCGCCGATGTCCCAGATCGGCGTCCAGCTTACCGATTCTCCGTATGTCGTGGTCAACATGCGGATCATGGCGCGGATCGGCAAGGCAATTTACGCGGAAATCGATAAGGTCGACACGCGGGTAGTACCGTGTATGCACACCGTGGGGATGCCCTTGGACCCAGGTGACCGGGACGTACCGTGGCCGTGCAACGACGAGAAATATATTGTTCATTTCCCCGAAGCTCGCGAGATCTGGTCCTACGGATCGGGTTACGGCGGAAACGCGCTGTTAGGCAAAAAGTGTTTCGCGCTGCGTATTGCCTCGAACATCGCGCGCGATGAGGGCTGGATGGCCGAGCATATGCTGATTCTCGGTGTCGAGGATCCGCAGGGTGAAAAGACCTACGTGGCGGCGGCGTTTCCCAGCGCCTGCGGTAAAACCAACTTTTCCATGCTGATCCCGCCTCGCGGATTCGAGGGCTGGAAGGTCTGGACGGTCGGCGACGATATTGCCTGGATCAAGCCGGACGCCAACGGGCGTCTGCGCGCAATTAATCCTGAAGCCGGATTCTTCGGCGTGGCGCCGGGAACGTCCGTGAAGACGAACCCGAATGCGATGACAACGCTTTCAAAGAATACGATCTTCACCAACGTCGCGTTGACGCCGGAAGGTGGAGTGTGGTGGGAGGGCATGACGGACGATCCGCCGGCCGAGTGCACCGATTGGAAGGGCAACCGCTGGACTCCCCAGATCGCCAAGGAAACCGGCGCCAAGGCGGCGCACCCCAACTCGCGATTCACGGCCCCGGCATCGCAATGCCCCACCATCGATCCGGCCTGGGAAGCGCCGGATGGCGTGCCGATCAGCGCTCTGATCTTCGGTGGCCGCCGCGCGACCACCATGCCACTCGTTTATCAAGCCTTCAATTGGTCCGGTGGCGTTTACACCGGCGCGACCATGGGCTCGGAAACCACTGCCGCGATTGTCGGAACGGTTGGGCAGGTTCGCCGGGATCCAATGGCCATGCTGCCCTTCTGCGGCTACCATATGGGCGATTATTTCCGGCACTGGATCAAGATGCAGCGCACCTTGACGGAGACTCCGCGAATCTATCACGTGAACTGGTTCCGCAAGGATGCTGAAGGCAAGTTTCTATGGCCGGGCTTCAGCGAGAACATGCGCGTTCTGAAGTGGATCGTCGATCGCGCTCACGGACGGGCTCTCGCGCGCGAAACTCCTATTGGGTGGATGCCCCGCTATGAAGACATCGAGTGGGAAGGTCTGGGCTCGTTCACCAAAGAGCGATTCGACGATTTACAAGCGTTCGATCGCGACGCTTGGCGCAAAGAAGTGATGGCGCATGAGGAACTATTCCTGAAGCTGCACGATCATCTGCCTCCGGAAATGATTTACGAGCGCGAACTTCTGATTTGCAGGTTGTAGGGTCGGGCATCCCCGACGCTCACCGTCGGAAAAACACGTCGATGAGCTCGATCACCAGGATCGCTACCACCATGACTTCCAGGATGAATGCGCGTGCCTGGTGAAACTCGTTCACCATGACTTCGTACAGCTCCCCGGCGATTCTTAGTTTCTGATCGACCAGATTTCGATAGTCGGGAACGCCGACGCGATTGGCCGCCATGCGGTACGCGCGCGCGTAAAACATATCGCTCAGAAACTTGATGGAATTGTCCGCCTTCTCGGCCAGCTCACGAACGTCGAGGCGCATGGCGTTGAGACGCTCGGCTTCGCCTGCCATTTTCCAGCGGCGTAGAAATCGCCCGCGGTGGCCCAGCATCCGGTATACGTTGTTCAGCACGCGAGTCAGAACTTCGTCGTAATGGCGGAATTCCAGTAACTGGGTGTTGGCATACTCCAAAAGCTGAATCGTGGGGGCGGCGCCCTCCGGCGTATCGTAGACCAATGCCCCTACCCATCCGGCTACCAGCAAGTCGCAAGGATAGTAGGAAAGCGCCGCCTGGAGAGCTTCGTTCTGTTCAGGCTGGGCCAATGCCGAGGCTTCCCCGCGGACGATCTGCGCGGCCTGTTGTCCATGCTCGGCAAGCATAGCGGCCGCGGTCAGCGGCTGGCGTTGATCGTCCAAAGCTTCCCGTATTTGAATGATGTAATAATCCTCGTTCAGCCAGTTCTCGTAGGGATCGACGAGCGCCGCTCGCGCACGTTTCAAACATCCTCGGACCATCTCGGATGTCTGCTTCTCAAATTCCGGCTCGGCCAGCAACCGGCTGGATAAGCGCACCAGATCGTCCCAGCCGGTCTCGAAATCCAGCTTTAATTCGACGCTGACCACGCCATACTCGAAGTATTTGATGCGAGCCTGAAACTGTTCGCCACTGTTCATGGATACTAAGCCGAGGTTCTCGACCACGGGTGGGCTTTCAAAACGGACGTAGTCAGGGACCGGGTGTTTGAACACCGGCTCCCTGTGTGCCGCCTCCATTCCGGACTGGGGCCGCAGAGTATCCAGACGGATCTGCTCCGCAACATCATAGAGAACCAGAGCCAGGAAAGAACCGCGGAGCGGAGGCTGCGTGGGCATCCAGTCCAAGCATGCCACGACCCAAGCGGTTGCGTTACTATGGCGCAGGGAGGCGATCTATGACGCGATTTGCCTTGCTAGTCCTGACGGCCGTGGCGATGTTCGGTCAAGCAAACCACGATCTCGGTTATGACGATACTCCCATGCTGCCCGGCCTTCCATTCCACGTTCACGATCCTAAGCGCCCGCATCCGCCCGTGGTGACTCCCGCGGCGCAGGCCGGCGGCGCACCCTCCGATGCGATCGTGCTCTTCGATGGTAAGGACTTATCAGAATGGCAGAGCGGCAAGAGCAATTGGAAGGTGGCCAACGGATATCTGGAAGTCGCGCCCGGTGGCGGCGATCTCGTGACCAAACAGAAATTCGGCGATGTGCAATTGCATGTCGAATGGGCCGCGCCCATGGAAATCCGCGGCAACAGCCAGAGTCGCGGTAATAGTGGAATCTATTTGCAAGGCCGCTATGAGGTGCAGGTGCTCGATTCTTACCAGAATCCGACCTACGCGGATGGACAGGCTGGAGCGCTTTACGGACAGTGGCCGCCGCTCGCCAACGCTACGCGCAAACCCGGCGAATGGCAAAGCTACGACATCGTCTTCGAGGCCCCAAAATTTGAGGCGGGCAAACTAGTCAGGCCCGCCTACGCCACCGTGTTCCTCAATGGAGTGCTGCTGCACAATCACAAGGAATTGATGGGCCCGACGGTCCATCGGGAACTTGCGAAATACGTCGCGCAGCCCGCCGAGGATTCGCTGGTACTTCAGGATCATCAGCAGCCAGTGCGCTATCGCAACATTTGGATTCGCCGCTTGCGCGGTTACGATCAGCCGGAGAAATAGTGTTCAAGATCCTCACATTTGCGCTAGTCGTGGCGATGGCTCCCAGAGCCGCCGGGCAAGGCGAAGCCATCGAGACGGCCGAGCGCCTGAGCGCATCCGCTCCCAAAGGTCCCGCGCCGCGAACGTCTTCCGGTAAACCGGATCTTTCGGGAGTCTGGAGCCCCGACCGCACGTTCATCTACAACATCGAGACTGCGCTGAAGAAGGGCGAAAAGCTCCCGATCCAGCCATGGGCGGAGAAGCTAACCGCCCAGCGTATGTCGAAAGACGATCCCGAGGCGAACTGCCTGCCGACCGGCGTCCCTCGCATGGCGCCCTATCCGTGGCGGATTGTGCAAACGCCCACGCATATCTTCTTCTTGTTCGAAGGGAACATCCACAGTTATCGCCAGATCTTTCTCGGTGATCGTGAAAAAGTCGGGCGCAAGCATCCCTCCGATCTCGATCCCACCTGGTACGGCGATTCCATCGGAAGCTGGGACGGCGATACGTTGGTGGTCGATTCCATCGGGTTCAACGACAAATTCTGGTTCGATTTTGCGGGCCATCCGCACACCGAGCAGTTGCACATCGTCGAGCGCTTCCATCGCCCCGATCTCGGTCATTTGGATATCGAAGCTACCATCACCGACCCTGGAGCCTACACCCGGCCGTTTACTATGTACGGGCACTCCGTGCTTGAGGCGAATGCCGATCTGTTCGAATATATCTGCAATGAAAATAACCAGGACGTACCACACATTACGGGCAAAGACGATCGCCGCTAGCTGCTTGCTGTTCGCGACGGTCGTCGCCGCGCAAGCCCAGACGCCCGCGCTGCGCGATATCACCATTAACTACGCCACTCGCACTGGCACCACATGGCCGCTTTACATCGCCCAGGAAGCCGGCTATTTCGAAAAATATGGGTATCGGGCGAAACTAGTGTTCGCGGTGCATCCGGCAGCCGTCGCGATGATCGTTAGCGGCGAAGCGCAGATGACCAACTATCCGCTGGAGCAAGCTATGCAGGCGGCTTCGAAAGACGGATCGCTGGTGATGATCGGGAGCCCTTACCGGAAGAGCTTGTTCGCGCTGATGGCTTCGAACAGTTTTGCGAGCGTCAAAGATCTCAAGGGCAAACGGATCGGCGTCAGCCAGTTGGGCGACGCGCCGTACAACTATGCGGTCGGATTGCTATCAAAGTTCGGGCTGGGTCCGCGGGATGTCCAGTGGATCCCGATCGGAACGGACGTAAACGGCCGCGCCGCGGCTCTTTTGAGCGGCCGGGTGGATGCCACCATGCTCACCGCCCCCATCTATTTCAAGCTGGAGGAGAAGGGCTACAAGAGCCTGGCGAACACCAGCGATTACGACGACATCTATGCGCCCACGGTTTACTTATATAAGAAGAGCCTTGCGGCGTCCGATCCGAAGCTGCCCGAACTGATGATCAAGGTCCATGCGGAAGCCATCCAGCGCTTCTATGAGGACAAAGCCTTCGCGGTGAAGGCATACCTCGCCTACAACAAGAACGACGATCCGGCCGACATCGCCCGCGTGTACGATCGCTACGCAAGCACCAATACATACGAGCGCATCCCCTATCTCAAGGCGGCTGCCGTTCGGTACATGATCGACCATCCGGTGGACGCGCAATCGGCCGCGCAACTGAAGAAATTCGATTTCCGCACGGTGATCGACAACGCCGCGGTCGACCGCTTGGTGCGCGAAGGCTTCTTCGAGAAGCTTTACGGCCCGGCCATCAAGGCCGAGGAGGATCGCCAGGCCAAGACAGCGTTCCGATAGCGGTTACCTCCCTCGTCTAAACAGCGTCTTAATACAAGCACCCTTGACAATGCGGGCCGAAAATGTTGACCTGTAAGGTACCCACCAGAACCCGTAAGGTGTGTAAGGAGAAGAAGATGCGCCGCGTTGCCGCTGTTTTAGCCTGTCTTGTAGCAGGCTTTGCCCTCACCATGCTGGCCCAAGAGGGCCACCCGCTGACCGGAACCTGGCACGGTGACTACGGTACATCCCCTACCCAGCGGACCCCAATTGTCTTCCTGATGCATTGGAATAGCAAGACCGTCGAGGGCAAAATCAATCCCGGCGCCAACTCCATCCCCTTGAAGGTAGCGACCCTCGACGCGAGTAAGTGGGGCGTGCATTTTGAGGCTGATATGAAGGATGCGTCGGGCAAGTCGATGCCCATGGTTTTCGACGGAAGACTGGAGAACGTCGGTTCTTACAATCGCACAATCATCGGCACTTGGACCTCAGGGACCCAAAAGGGCGACTTCAAGCTCACCCGCGACTGACACGATTCGCGATGAACCAGAATGTTGGGAAGACAAGTAGCGCTGTGGGGAATGAATCTGTTGCTTGGAGCAGCAGCGTTTGCCGCCAGCCCGCTTCCGGAAGGGCCCGGCAAGAAGACGCTCGAATCGGCCTGCTCGGCATGTCATGCCCTGGATGTCATTACCAGCAAGACCTGGGATCGGAAACAGTGGCAGGACGAGCTCGCCAAGAAGAAGGATCTCCACTTGAGCCGCGAAGAAACCATAGATCTGGTGGGCTATCTGTCCCGGCATTTCGGACCCAAGGATCGCGGCAAGGAACTGGTCCAAGAGATTTGCAGTTTTTGTCACGGTCTGGCGAAACTCCAGGGCCAGACGTACACCCGCAGCGAATGGGAGAGCGTGACGAAAGGTATGATCTTCGAAGGCGCGCCAGTGACGGAAAAAGAATATTCCTTGATTCTGGACTACCTCGAAAAGAATTACGGAGCTGAGGAGAAGTAATGACACGTAGCGCGTTCGGATTCTTCGTATTGAGTGCAGCGGCCGCAATCGCGCCCGCGTGGGCGCACCATTCTATCGCGGCCGAATACGACGAGAAGAAACCCATCACGTTACGCGGAACGGCCACTAAGTTCGACTGGACCAATCCGCACGTCTATTTGTGGATGGATGTCCGTGACGCCAGCGGAAAGACCGTCAATTGGGCGGTCGAGTACGAGAGCAAGCTGGACCTCAAACGGAGCGGCAATGGCTGGAATCGCGACATCGTCCAGGTCGGCGATACCGTTACGGCCGAAGGAATCCTGGCTCGTGATGGAAGCAAGCAGATCAGCGGGAAATCGCTGACAACCGCGAGCGGAAAGAAAATAGCCACAGCGAATCCCGCGGCGATCAAGCTCGCCGGAACGCGCACCGGTAAGGCAGCTCCGCATTGGCCCAATGGACATGTTCGTTTGGGCGTCGTACCGGGCGGAAAGGGCTTTTGGGCCGATCCCAATCCCGCCGGCTTGTACGAAACTAGTGCCGGCAACATCCGCATGGACTACCGGGGCCAACTGGCCAATATTGCGGACGCGGGCAAAGTGGCTCCCTTCCAGCCCTGGGCCAAAGCGCTGTATGAGTATCGCCAGAAAAACAACCTGAAGGACGATCCCATGGCATACTGCCTGCCGCCGGGGGGCCCGCGTCAATTCCAGGATCATTATGGAGTGCAGATCGTTGAGCAGCCCGACCGGAAGCGGATTTTCATCATGTCCGCGGGCGGAAATCGCAACTGGCGTATCATCTGGCTCGACGGGCGCAAGAACCCCGAACCGGACGATGTAACTCCCACGTACTATGGGTATTCTTCAGGGAGATGGGAAGGCGATACGCTGGTGGCCGACACTACTGCTTTCACCGAGCGCTTTTGGTTCACCAACGGCGGTCTGCCGCATACCGAGAAACTGGCGTTGACGGAGCGGATCACCCGCCCCGATTTCGACACGCTAAAATATGAAGTAACGGTAAACGATCCAGGGGCTTACACAAGACCGTGGACCGGTGGCTTTAACCTGTCATGGGTTCCGGCCGACGTAGAAGAATATTTTTGTGATGAAAGTAATCACGAGACCGAGTCCTTATCTGGCAAACACGCAACACCTTAAGTTAAGCTTGAGCACACCCAAAGGAGACATGACCATGAGACTGCGCGCATTTGCGATTTTGGGAGTAACCGGCGTGCTGATGGCGGCGGCTCCGCTGCTGGCGCACCATTCCTTCGCGGCCGAGTATGATGCCAAAAAGCCCATTGAGCTGAAGGGCACCATTACCAAGGTCGACTGGATGAATCCGCACGTGTATTTCTACATAGACGTGAAAGACGAGGGCGGCAAAATCGCCAACTGGGCGTTCGAGATGGGTCCTCCCAGGCTCCTGGAACGCGGTGGCTGGAAGAAGAGCACCATGAAGGAAGGCGATGAAGTCATCGTCAGCGGGACCCTTGCCAAGGATGGCGGGAAGCATGGCAACGCGCGCTCTGTGACGCTTGCCAATACCGGGCAGAAATTGGGCGGCGCCTCGAGCGAAGGCACCATTCCATAGATCTTTGAAGTATTTTGTCTGCGCCGTGGTCGAGGTGTCTATACAGTGCAGTAGGGAGGGTCGAAGTGCGAAAACGTGAATTCGTTGGCTGGGCCGCAATCGCAACCGCGGCGTTGATTTTCTCAGTGGCCGCGCCCTCCTTTGGGCAGAATGGCGGCACTCCCAACGCGGGCAAGGATAACGGCGTGGGGCAGGGAATCATCCCACCTCCCCCTCGCGGAGTTCCGAATCCGGGCCAGGGGCAAGGCAAAGGCAGGGGTAGGGCCAAGCGCGGGCCATCCCGCCCGACTCCGCATGGTCCTGACGGGCACGTGCTGCTAGGTCCACTGCCCGGTGAAGGCGGCGTCTGGAATGGCGGCGCCGGCTCGACTCTCTTCAATAGCGGACGCGGCGGCATTGACAACGCGCTTACCAACGCACCGGTGAACCTGAAAGTTGAAGATGTACCTTTCCAGGATTGGGCGCGCGCTCTTTACGAATCGCGGCGTGCCAACAACACTGCGGACGATCCGCACGTACGTTGCAAGTCCTCGGGCGGCCCACGGCTATTTCACACGCCTTACGGATTTGAGATCGTCGATATCCCCGAGCTAGAACGCATTTACATAATGGGTGTTGGCGGCCCGCACACCTATCGCACGATCTATATGGATGGCCGGGAGCGTCCCAAGGACATCGATCCGAGTTTCCATGGCTATTCGATCGGGCACTGGGAAGGCGAAAAACTGGTGGTGGAGACCACTAACTACAACCAGCGATTCTGGATCAGCCGCGAAGGCCCCCCGACCACAGAACTGCTGAAGATGACGGAAACCTTCGAGCGCCCCGAATACGATACATTGCGCTACATCGCCACCATCGACGATCCGGGCGCTTACACCGCTAAGTGGTCGGGCGGCTGGGCGATTCCATGGAACGCCAACGACGAGATGTACGAATACATCTGCCAGGAAAACAATCGCGACGCGAAGCACATGTTCCGCGGCGAACAATAGATCGCTACCAGCGAGCCTGCTCGCGGATTGCGCTCGCCAGACGCTTACTGACCACCGCCTCAAAACCGTTCGACATTTTCAGCAGCCAGCGCCGGCTGGAGAGCGGCGAGATCTTGCGTAGGTGATCGGTGTTGATCAGCGTACCCCGATGCACGCGGCGGAAACGCGGTCGCTCCAGTTTTTCCTCCAGCGCTTTTAGTGAGTGGTCCGACAGATAACGCTGTCCGGTGGTGATGATGTGCACCAGTTCGCCATCCGCTTGAAAAGCCACGATCTCAGCTGGATCCAGCAGGTACAAATCCGTGCCGCGGCGCCCTACGATTTTCTTAGGACCCTGGGCTGCGGGTAGACTCTTCAGCTGCCGCCGGGCTTTCTCAATGGCTTTTTCTAAGCGTTCCCGGCGGACCGGCTTGAGGAGGTAATCCACAGCGCCGACTTCGAACGCTTCCAGCGCATGCCGCTCGTAGGCCGTTACGAAAATGATCAGCGGCGTGTGCGCGCCGCGCAGGGAACGGACCACCGCAAGCCCGTCCAGCTCCGGCATTTGCTGGTCGAGGAGCACCACATCAGGATCCCAATCCAGGATCCTTTGCAGCGTCTCTTTCCCCGTCGATGCCTCGCCCGCGATTTCGAGCGACGGAATCGCTTCCACGTGTTCACGGAGAACCTGGCGGGCCACCGGCTCATCGTCGGCAATCAGGATTCTCATCGCCAAGCCTCGATAGTCCTGGCGGATGCGGCGGGAATTCGAACGCTCACTTCCGAACCCGCGGGGCTGGATTCGATGCTCAGGCGCGCGCCGCCCCCGTAACAGAGTTCCAATCGGCGCTCCACATTCTCCAAGCCAACACCAGTACGGTTGGATTCCGAAAATCCCGGTCCGCTATCGCGCACAGAGATGATCAGCTCGCATTCCGCACCTATGCTGGCGTCGATCTGGATCAAGCCGCCGCCCGCCAAGGGCGCGATCCCGTGCTTCACCGCATTCTCCACCAGCGGCTGGATAGAAAGAATAGGGATCGGAACCGATTGGGCGTCGGGCCTCACGTGGATCTCGATTCTGAGCTTGTCGCCCAGCCGGAGACGCTCTACGTCGAGATAGGCTTTGACGATATGCATCTCTTCTTCGAGCGGCACCAAGGTTTTCTTGGTCTCGAGGAAATAGCGAAAAATGTCGGCTAGATTCAGCACGGTCTCGCGCGCGCCGCGAGCTTCGCGAGGAATAATCCCATACAGCGCGTTCAGCGCGTTGAACAGGAAATGCGGATGAATCTGAGATTGGAGCGCGCGCAGTTCGGCCTGCGCTACCAGGCGGCGCGTTTCGAGGTCGCGGTGTTGCTCCAATTGCTCACTGATTACTGCGGCCACGCGGGCCAGTGCCTGCAAGTCTTCGCTGAGGTAGCGTCGGCCGCCCGTGCGTCGTCCGAGCAGCACGGAAAGCGATCCGCCCGAGCCCGTTCGTAAAGGCACCACGGCCTCGGTGCCTTGGTCTTCGGGGTCTATTGTCCTCGCGGCCCCGGCAGATACCCGCGCCGGCGCTTCCATGAACTCGCCTAATCGCGCCACCGCGCCCGCGATGTACTCTTCTTCACTGCGGACGTTGGTCTTCAGATCGCGCAGGAGCGCCTCTTCATTCGGCCGGCGAAAGATCAGCCGGGTCAGAGCCCTCTGAACTCCGCCGCGAGCCAGCGCGAATAACACCAGCACAAGGCACGCACCTGCGAGTAGCAGCGCGATGTGAAAGGGCGTGTCGGCGGCGGGCAATAGCTCCAGACGCCAAGCCTCCACCGCGCCGAACACAAAGAGCGCGGCCAGAAAAACGTTGGCCAAAAAACGAAAGAAAGCATCCAGCAGAATGAAGCGGTAATCCTGCAGCAATACCAGCAAAGCCAGCGGTATCGCCGCATGGTGGAAAGCCAATTCGTGGGACCAGATCTGCCGCGCGTGCCCGCTTCCCAGGTGGACGAAGGACATTGCCAGCAGGAACAGCGACATGGTCCCGGCTACGCGCGACGTGGTGGCCCGGTCGTGCCCCTCGCGGTAGACAAATACGGTCGCGATAAGTGTGAGGATTCCGAATCCGATGGTGATTGAGGTTAGGGCCCAGCGGTGATAGCTGGCATTGTCCTGGAACAGCTCGGCGATGTGCAACACGGTTGCCAATGAGCTGAGCGCATATCCGCTGCGGACCAGCACGCGGTGGCGCCGCTCCAGGCAAAGATCGAAGAGCACCGCTGGCAGTAAGCTCAAAACCGAAAATCCAATGGCGATGGTGATGCGGATAAATCGAGTGTCTGGCGAATCGCTACCCAGCACGATTAAGGAAGCCAGGTTCCATACCAGAGCCAGCAGCGCGGCGACCATCGACTTGACGCCCCCGCGCAAGCGTCGCGCAGCACGATCCCGCAGCAGCAGCACCAGAAAGATGCTGAAGATCAGCACGCCGGCCGAGTGGCCGAGAGTATTGACCAGCAGGGACTCGTTCACGGTCCAATCTTACCGAACCGCGCCAGTTATGGTCGCGATCCGAACTTGGTGGCCGATCGGCTCGAGTAATTTACTTCGGCTTGACTGCGTGCCCGCCGAACTGGTGCCGCATTGCCGCCAGCATTCGTGCGCCGAAGGAGTTCTCCTGCCGCGACCGGAAGCGCATCATCAAAGATAATCCGATCACCGGAGCCGGAACGGCGGTGTTGATGGCCTCCTCTACTGTCCAGCGGCCTTCGCCGGAATCCTCCACCCAAGCTTGAAGATGATCGAGGCCGGGGTCCTGCTTGAGCGCATTTGCCGTCAGCTCCAGCAGCCAGCTTCGCACCACGCTGCCCTGATTCCAGAGATTGGCGATGGCTCCCAGATCCAGCGGAAAGCGCGAGGCTTTCATGATCTCGAAACCCTCGGCATAGCCCTGCATCATCGCGTATTCGATCCCGTTATGGACCATCTTGACGAAATGCCCCGATCCCACGCCTCCGCAATAGAGATACCCATCTGGAGGCGCCAGGGTCTTTAAGATAGGTTCCACCCGACGGAAATCGTCCTGCTGGCCGCCGGCCATCAGACAGTAGCCTTCCTTTAGCCCCCAGATTCCGCCGCTGGTGCCCGCATCCATGTAATGGATCCCCTTTGGTTCCAGCGCCGCGGCGCGGGCGATGTCGTCGGTAAAACGCGTGTTCCCCCCGTCGATGATCAAGTCGCCCGGTGACAATAGCTTAGCCAGGGAATCCACTGTGTCCTGCGTAGGTTTCCCGGCCGGCACCATGATCCACAATGTCCTAGGGGCAGGGAGTTGCGCCACCAGCCCCGCTAGATCTGCGGCCATGGTCGCTCGCATCTCCTCTATCCGGGCGGCGTCTGGAGGGTGCGGATCGTAGCCAATCACCTCGTGTCCCCCCATAGTAAGCCGCTGCGTCATATTCGCGCCCATCTTCCCTAACCCAATCATTCCAATACGCATGGGAACAGTGTATCGGAACGCGGAGGGAAGGAAGTCAAAAATCTTCGGCGGAATACTTGACTATATTCTAAGCAGATTATATACTGTAGTTGAAGTTAGATAACTTCAGGAGAAAACATCATGGCGATCATCAAATATGCACCTTTTAGCGGTTTCGATCCATTTCCGGGTTTGAAAGCGTTTGAGGACACCATGAATCGGCTGTTTGTGGAACCGAATGGCCGTCCATGGGTACCTCCGGTCGATATCCGGGAGACGGAGAATGAATTAGTAGTCAAGGCCGATATTCCGGACGTGAAATTCGAAGACATCGATGTCCAGCTAGAGAACGGGACGCTCACTGTGAAGGGCGAGCGCCATTTCGAGAAAGAGACTGAAGAAAGCAAAGTGAAGGGCGGCTGGCATCGCGTCGAGCGTTCTTACGGCCACTTCGAGCGCGTGTTCACCCTTCCCGACACCGTGAATCCCGAAGGCGTAAAGGCCGACTACAAGAACGGCACGCTGACGATCACGTTGCCGAAGAAGGAGATCGCCAAGCCGCGCCAGGTGAAAGTCCAGGTCAGCAATAACTAATAAAGAGTAGTTGCAGTTATGTTCAGAGGCGGGGGAACGGACGGTTTCCCCGCCTCGTCTTCTATGATGGAATCAGGACTTTAGGAAACAACCGTATGAACGGCGTTAAGACCGCAATGTTGCTGGGCTTGCTCAGCGCTTTATTGTTGTTCGGTGGCGTGATGATCGCAGGCCGATCCGGGCTCGAGATCGCCTTGGTGCTGGCCGTCGTCATGAACTTCACCAGCTACTTTTTTTCCGACAAGATCGCGCTGGCGACCTACTCGGCTCAGCCAGTCACCCCCGAGGAGAATCCCGAAGTCTACCGGCGCGTTTATCCCCTCGTCCAGAGCTTAGTCCAGCGCATGAGCTTGCCGATGCCCAAACTGTGGCTGATCCCGGATGCCTCGCCGAACGCCTTCGCTACTGGCCGGAACCCTGAGCACGCTTCTGTCGCGTTCACTGCCGGGATTTTGCAGCTGATGAACGATCGTGAGCTCGAAGGCGTGGTCGCCCATGAACTGGGACACGTCCTGCATCGCGACATCCTGACCAGTTCGATCGCGGCCACGCTGGCTGCGGCCATCACGCATCTGGCGTATATGGCGATGTGGTTCGGCGGTGGACGCCGCGACGACCGTGAAGGCAGTCCGTGGGGCGGATTGTTGATGATCATCCTGGCGCCGATGGCCGCCGGTTTGATTCAGATGGCTATTTCCCGGTCCCGCGAGTACGATGCCGATGCTGCCTCCGCCAAGTACACCGGTTCGCCGGATGGCTTGATCGCTGGGCTGCGCAAACTCGAGATAGGAGTCGCGCGAGTCCCCATGGAGGATGCTTCGCCTGCAACCGCGCACATGTTCATCCTGAACCCATTCAGAAACGGCGGCATGACGCGACTGTTCTCCACCCACCCGTCGACCGAGGACCGCATCGCGCGCCTCGAAGCCATGCGTGGAGATGCCTACGGTCTCTCGGTACAGAGTCGTTGAACCTAGTCAAAGTCAACCGCAAGGCTGCCGATCGGGCGGCCAGTGGCCATCCCTGGCTCTTTTCGAGCGATATCACTGATCGCGGCGAAGCCCAGCCCGGCGATGCCGTCGCCGTGGCCGACCCAAGGGGCCGGATCATCGGCACGGCGCATTACAGTTCCACCTCGCAGATTGCGCTGCGCCTTCTCACCAACAATCGCGAACCGATCGACCGGCCGTTTTTTCTGCGCCGCCTGACCCAAGCCCTCGCGCATCGCGAACGCATCGTAACTCATTCCAACGCCTATCGGCTGGTCTTTTCCGAAGCCGATCTTCTGCCCGGACTGATTGTCGATCGCTATGGTCCGTATCTCGTGATGCAGACACTCAGCCAGGGGATGGATCGAGCGCGGGACGTAATCACTCATTGTTTGAACGAGCTTTTGCATCCCGCCGGCATTCTGGCGCGCAACGATGCCAATGTCCGCAAGCTGGAAGGTCTGGCTGCGGAGACTCTGGTTCTTTCCGGTGAAATCCCCGAGCGCGTCGCGATAGAAATGAATGGTCTGAAGCTTGAGGCCGACCTGCTGCATGGCCAGAAGACCGGCATTTATCTCGACCAGCGTGAAAACTACATCGCCGCTGAACGCCATGCTCATGGACGGGTGCTCGATTGTTTCAGCTCCACCGGCGGATTCGCCCTGCACACCGCACGCAAGGCTGAATCGGTCGAGGCAGTGGAGTCCTCCGTTCCCGCGCTGGCGATCGCCGAAACCAATGCCCGCGCGAACGGGCTTACCAACATCCAGTTCCGCAAGGCCGACGTGTTCGAATTCCTGGCGGGTCTCGACCGTCGTTATTCGATGATCGTTCTGGACCCGCCGGCCTTCGCGCGCTCGCGCAAGATGCTGGACGATGCCGCGCGCGGGTACAAAGAGATCAATCTGCGTGCGCTGCGGCTGCTCGATCCGGGCGGGATTCTCGTGACTTGCTCCTGCTCGCATCATATGAGCGAGGCGATGCTGTTCCAGATCGTCGCCGAAGCCGCTCTCGACGCCGGCAAAACCATCCGCGTTCTGGAGCGCCGCACCCAGGCTTCCGATCATCCCATCCTGTTAACCGTGCCCGAGACACTTTATCTCAAGTGCCTGATCCTGGAAGTTCTCGCGGCATAAACAAGAGATAGAATATAGGGCGATGAAAGCCCTCCGGCACGCCCTTTATTTGGCGCTCGTAGCCGGATTTGTCCGCGCCCAAGACGACATCAAACCGGAAATTCGTGGCTCCGTGATGGAGCCGAGCCTCAATATCGGCATAGCCGGCGCGGAAATCACATTGTTCGAATTCCTTCTCGATGCGGAAAAGACGTTAGTCCGTACCCAGATCGCAACAACCTCAACGGACACACACGGCGAGTTCCGATTTCCAATCGACCACTTCGGCGAGTACCTTGTCGAGGTAAAGAAGGAGGGCTATTCCGTTCCCTCAGTCGCGTCGGGTGACGCGTTCGCTCGCGCGGATGTGAATCGTGACCATCCTACGCAAGACCTGCGCTTCTCGCTGACGCATCCGGGCGAAATTACGGGTCGAGTCGTCGATGAAGACGGTAATCCAGTTGCCGGTCTGCAGGTCGGCGTCGAAATTGGTGACTCACCGATTCCAATAGCAATGGGAGCCGGAGGCGTTACTGGCCAAGACGGATCTTTCACTATGAAAGAGTTGCCCGCTGGGCAATACGTAATTCTAGTCTCTCCAAAGGTCCCAGAGAATGTTAAGGCTGAGTTCTCCGAAGACGATTTGAAGATCGTCGATCAGGACATCGATTCCGCACCGACTGCGCCGGTACCGCTAAGTCCGGGAGCCACGACAAGCGTGGGGACGATTACGGTCCGCAAGGCGCCCTACTACCGCGCGCATGTTTCGGTGGCGGGCGCCGATTGTTCGCCCAATGAGCGTTGGACGTTTTCGGCGAGAACGGCAAAGATAAGCCCTGAATTCGGTCGTCAGATCGCCGTACCGTGCGGCAGCGGGTTTCTGGTCCGCAACCTGAAACCCGGTCCATACTTGTTCACCCTCAGGACCGGGGAACCAAACGAGACAGCTAAATGGGCACTGGCCGAAGTCGAGATCAGCCGCGCAAACGTGGAAGTTTCGATGGTCATGTCGCAGGCGGCCGAAATCCACGGTCGTTTTATAGCTTCCGAAGGCGCGACGTTGCCGACGTTTCAGCGGGTGGGGATCATGATGCGTGGGCGCTTCGGCTCCGCCGTCGGAGCGGTGGACACGGAAGGCAAGTTCACGGTTAGGAATCTTTGGGGGGTACCCCATGATTTGTCCGTGCAGGGATTGGGCGGCAGATACTACGTCAAGGAAATCCGCGACAACGGCGTGCTCATGACGGACGGAATGGTCACGCCGGTTACAGGCGCTCAGGCGCAAAATCTGGAAATCGTTCTGGACGACCGGCCCGCGACCATTACTGGATCGGTGCGGGACGGAGACAAACCCGTCAGGAAGCCTTTTGTGCTCGTCGTGAGATTGCCTTTCACGGAAGGTGACCCACTCATGAATTCCGAGCGACCGGCCGGCGACGACCAAGGAAGATTTCAAATTTCCGGACTTGCGCCCGGAGAGTATCGTGTGATCGCTCTCACCAGGAACATAATGAATACGCAAGTCTCGAACCGACTCTTGATGCGCGCCGAGAAAGTCATCCTGGAACGCGGCGGTTCGCAAAGCGTTTCCTTGAAGATTGTCGAGCCTTAGGAGGGATCCATGCGACGCAGAGATTTTCTACCCATCTTGGCCGCGCCGTTGGCACTAGGCCAGAACACGGGAATCGTTCCGCCCGTCCAGCGAAAGGGCCGCATTAAGCAAGGCATCACGCGCGGCGTCTTCGCCCGCGAAATGAGCATGGAAGACTGCTGCCGCGAGGCCGCGCGCCTCGGCATCAAAGGATTCGACCTGGTCGGACCAGCCGACTGGCCACTGCTCAAGAAGTACGGACTGGTGCCCTCGATGTATCCGCTCGGCCCCGGTGGAACCATCGCCGATGCTTTGAACACTCCCGCTAATCACGCCAAGCTCGAAGCATCGCTGCGCGCGGCCATCGACGAATCGGCGGCTGCCGGAGTTCCGAATGTGATCACGTTTTCGGGCAACCGCCGCGGCATGGACGATCGCGTGGGAGCGGACAACTGCGTGGCGTTCCTCAACAAAGTGAAGGCCCAGGCCGAGGACAAAGGCGTCACCATCTGCATGGAATACCTGAACAGCAAGGTGAACCATAAGGACTACATGTTCGATCACATCGGCTGGGGTGTCGATGTGATGAAGCGCGTGAACTCGCCGCGCGTGAAGATCCTGTTCGACATTTATCACGCGCAGATCATGGACGGCGATATCGTGCGCAACATTCGCGATAACTTCCAATGGATCGCGCACTTCCACACTGGCGGCAATCCCGGCCGGCACGACATCGACGATACTCAGGAGTTGAACTATCGTTTCATCATGCAAGCCATCGCAGATTTGGGGTTCACTGGGTTCGTCTCGCACGAGTACAGTCCCGCTCCGGGGCACGATCCAATCGCTACCCTGAACAAGGCAATCGAGATATGCGACGTCTGATCTTCCTGGTCTTGGGTTCGTTCTGTCAGCACGCGTTCGGACAAGCCGGACCCTATGTACGCCAGGAGGTGGACCCCGCGGCCTCGGATCGCGGCAAGCGTGTCTACACGCAGTTCTGTATCAACTGCCACGGAGCGCTGGCGAAAGGCACTGAACAAGGGCCGGATCTCATTCGTTCTCCTTTGGTGCTGCGCGATCGCCTGGGTAATGAGATTGGACCGGCGCTCAAGAAACTCGCGAATCACAAGACCGATCTGACGAACGCGCAGGTGGCCGACCTCACGCATTTTCTGAAAGACCAGATCGAAGCCACGGCGAAGAATCGAAATCCGGTAAGTCCGCCCAATGTTCTCACCGGTGATCTGGAGGCTGGGCGGGCCTATTTCAACGGCGCTGGCAAGTGCAATACGTGTCACTCACCTTCGGGCGACTTGGCTGGAGTCGGGCGCAAATATAGCCCGATCGACCTGCAGCAGCGCTTTCTGTTCCCACGCCGAAGTAAACCGCTCCAGGTCACGGTGACGCCTTCAGGCGGCCAGCCCGTTACGGGATCTCTAGAACGCATTGACGATTTCAGCGTCGCTCTGCGCGACGCGACTGGAGAATATCGTGCCTTTACGCGCGGCCCCAATGTGAAGGTGGACATTGACGACCCGCTAACGGTGCACAATCAGATGCTCGATGCCTACACTGACCAGGACATGCATAACGTGGTCCGATATCTGGAGTCGCTCAAGTGAATCGGCTCGCCGTCTTTTTATTTGCTGTTAGTGCGTTTGGACAAACGACTTTCCCCGAAGCATGGCCCAGCTACAATGGCGACACCTCCGGCCGCCGCTACAGCCCGCTTTCGAAGGTCAATCAATCGAACATTAATTCCCTATCGCTCGCCTGGGTCTATCGCGTGAATCCCGGCCGCGCTCCGCAGGCTGGCGGCGGGAATGTCAACACCACCATCAAGGGAACGCCCGTGGTCGTGAACGGGGTGCTCTACACAACAATCCCCGATCACATCTGGGCTATCGACGCGCGCACCGGTCGCGAGATCTGGCATTATGTGTGGCCATCTAAGGGCGGCTGGCACATCGGCAACCGCGGTGTGGCGGTTCTGCGTGAAACGGTGTACGTCGAAACTCCAGACTGCAACCTGGTCGCGCTGAACTCGAAAAATGGAAAGGAAAAGTGGCATACGCAGATCTGCGACCTGGAGCAGTTCTACTATGCCTCCGTTGCTCCCGTCATCGTAAAGAATCACGTGATCACCGGCGTCAGTGGCGACGATCTGGATATTCCCGGCTATATCGAATCGCACGATCCGGATACCGGGGCACTGCAATGGCGCTGGTACGCGCATCCCGAGCCAGGCAGTCCTGAAGCCAAGACCTGGCCAAGCGTCGAAGCCATGCTGCACGGCGGCGGAATGACCTGGGTGCCTAGCACTTACGATCCCGATTTGAATCTCCTGTACTTCGGCACCGGGAATCCGCAGCCCGTGATTGCCGGGCAAGGCCGCGAGGGATCGAATCTATACACCGAATGCATCATTGCGCTGAATCCCGACACGGGGAAGCTGGCATGGTATTTTCAGCCGTCGCCGCACGATACGCACGACTGGGATGCGGTGCAGACGCCAGTACTTTTCGATGGCGAGATCAACGGACAACCCGGGAAGCTTCTGGCGCAAGCCAGCCGAAACGGATGGTTCTTCGTGCTCGATCGCGCCACCGGCAAGAACGTCTTAAGCAGCGAGTTCGTCAAGACCAACTGGACCCTCGGCGTCGATGCGAAGGGCCAGCCGATTCCGAATCCAGCCAAGCAGCCTAAGCTCGATGGCGCACTGGTGACGCCCAACCAGGGTGGAGCGATCAACTGGCCCTCGCCTAGTTTCAACCCCGAGACTGGATTGTTCTACGCCAACGCTGCCCGCGCCTGGAGTGTGTACTACCTTTACGATGACGACGACAAGCCCGAGGGGTGGGGTGGCAACGATCGCAGCGGTGTCTCCGAAGCGATGCTCCAGGCTATCGATTACAAAACCGGAAAGATTCGCTGGAGCCATAAATGGCCGGGCAATGGCGGCGGCGTCCGATCGGGACTGCTAAGCACAGAGGGGAAACTTTTGTTCGCCGGCGATCCAAGCTCGAACTTCGTAGCCCTCGATCCCGCCACCGGTGAGCCGCTGTGGCACGCGGCCCTGCATACGGTGGTCAGCAACGGTCCGATCACCTATGAACTCGACGGGGTCCAATATTTAGTGGTGGGTGCCGGGGATACGCTGTATGCGTTCGCCATGCGAGCCCGCTAAGCGAATGCAGTTACTCTAGAAGCGTAGTGTCGGAGCGCCACGTCAACCCCTGGATTGTTGCCTTCTCGGTGATGCTGTGCACCTTCATGGAGGTGCTGGATACCACCGTCGTCAACGTCTCGCTTCCTCACATCGCGGGGAACCTTTCGGCGACCATCGAGGAAGCTACCTGGGTGCTTACCTCGTACCTGGTAGCTAACGCCATTGTTCTGCCCATGACCGGCTGGCTGGCGAACTTCTTTGGCCGCAAACGTCTGCTGATGTACAGCGTGGCGGGCTTCACCCTATCGTCATTCTTGTGCGGAGCAGCGCCGACGCTGCCCCTGCTGGTGATCTTTCGTGTGATTCAGGGGCTGTGTGGAGGCGCGCTGCAGCCGATTTCGCAAGCCGTTCTGCTCGAAGCGTTCCCACCCGAAGGCCGCGGCAAAGCGATGGGTTTCTGGGGGTTAGGAATTGTGGTTGCGCCAGTCTTGGGTCCCGTGTTCGGCGGCTGGCTCACGGACAGCTATAGCTGGCGCTGGGTCTTCTATATCAACCTGCCGGTCGGCATCCTGTCGGTTCTTATGGTGCACTGGTTCGTTTTCGATCCCTCTTACATTAAGCGCGATGAAACGGCCCGTATCGATTATTGGGGTATCGGGATGCTGGCCGTGTGGATCGCGGCGTTGCAGATCTCCTTCGATAAAGGTCAGCAGTTAGATTGGTTCAGCTCGCCCTTTATCGTGGGACTTCTGGTAATCGCAGGCATATTTCTGGCTGCGTTCCTGGTTCGCGAAATGCTGGCCGAGCACCCGGTCGTGAACCTCCGTATTTTCAAGGTCGGAAGTTACAGCACCGGCGTGTTTCTGATGGCGGTTCTGGGATTCGTGCTGTATGGCAGCATCGTAATTCTGCCCATCTGGCTACAGACGCTGATGGGATATCCGGCCACGCGAGCAGGAATGACCATGGCTCCGCGAGGGATGGGATCGATGATCGCCATGCCGCTCATAGGCATGATCCTGCCGCGGTTCGATCCGCGTAAGCTACTCGCGGGCGGCTTGCTCATGGGCGCTCTCTCGACGTGGCAGTTCGGACAGTTGAATCTGAACGCGGGCTACTGGGATCTGTTCTGGCCCCAATTTATACAAGGTTTCGGACTGGGACTGATTTTCGTCCCGCTCACAACCATTACGATGGGCAGGGTGCCGCGCGAAAGTATGGGAAACGCGACCAGCCTCTTTAACCTGATGCGCAATATCGGCGGGGCGGTGGGGATCGCGGTGATCGCCATGCTCAATACGCGTTATCAGCAGAAGTACATCAACATTCTGGGATCCCACGTCGCCCAGGGCGATCCGGCGACGCAGCAATGGCTGGGATCCCTAAGATCCATGTTCCTCGGTGCAGGGGCAGGGCCGGGATTGGCGGATCAACGTGCTTACGGCGCGGTATTCGGATTAGTGCAGCAGCAGGCCGCCATGCGGGCGTTCCTGGACATTTTCAAACTGTTGACGCTGGTGTTCGTCTTGATGATCCCGCTGGTGCTGCTGATGCGGAAGCCCAAGAAAGGCGAAGGTGGCCCTGCAAAGGGTTCAGACGACGTTCCCATGGCTCATTAAAGTCTTAGATTTCTTAATGTTCTGACCCCTTTTAGGCACCATTCGCCGTTGGGGTTCGGCTTATGATGGAAGTGGCATGAGATCGCTCATTCACCTCCGCTTGGCTGCGATCTTATTCCTTGCGGTTTTCCCCATTGCCAAGGTGCACGGGCAGGTTCTGGAGTTCGAATCCGGAGGCTTGAAATACAAAGCGCTGACGCGTGGCGGTGTAACCATCATGTTCGCCCCGCTTCCCACGCGAGTACTGGGCTACACCATCTTACAGGTTGCCATCTCCAACGGTTCGCCGGTGTCCTGGAGTTTTAAGCCGGAAGACTTCCGGTTCGAGCGGGACGATGGCCAGCGGATTCAAGCTGTGTCGGCCGGAACCGTGGTCAAGCAGCTACTGGATCACGCCAGCCGGGGAGATGTCGGGCGGTTGATCAGCGCCTACGAAGCGGCGCTGTTTGGCAACGCACATGTACGTTCCACCAACGGTTACGAATCGCGCCGGCAGGACTACCTGGCCCTGGGCTCGACCAAGCTGAAAGCCGCATCGGCAGCCTCGGCGATCGCGCTGGTGACGACCAAGCTCTCATCTGGACAATCCACTGACGGCGCCGTGTTTTATCCCAGCAAGGGCAAGCCATTGGGCGCGGGAAAGCTGATTGTCGAAGCGGCGGCCGAGACATTTGAATTCCCGGTGGAAGCGGAGCCGCAATCCCGAGCCTCTCGATAGCTCTACGTCTTAAACCACCCGGGCAGCGGCACTATCAAGAGCTATTGGTGTTCCGGGATCGGCGAACTGCGTACGCACATACGCCAACGCGACTGTCTTGCCGAGCGCCGGTGAGAACACGGCGCTGGCGATTTCAGCGGCATCCGCATCGCCGGACTTGAGCTTGGTCCCCGCCGCGGGAGGCTCGCTCGTTTCGATTTCCAGACGCCGCAGCACTCGATGGATCTGGGCGCGGCTGCGGACACGTTCTACGATTTCCTGGCCCAGATAACAGCCTTTGTTGAAATTAACCGCCCGCAACTGGTCGGTTTCCTGGACGAGATAACGCTCCGTGATTTCCTCGCCATAACGCGGACGGCCGCTTTCTATGCGCACGACGCGGGCATCCTCCGCGGTCGCCTCAGGAAACCCTGCCTTGAACAGTTGCGAGAGCACGGCCTCCTTTTCTTCCGTCGGGATGAATAGGAAGAACCCTCCCTTCCCAGTGGTGTCCAGGTGGGCAACCGTTCCGAACTTCCAGGACACAGACGAATACGGTCCCGCGGGCACCGGGGCACCCAATTCCGCCAGTGCGACGGCTGCCTTCGGCCCTTCAATGGCGATGGTCGCCATCCGGCCAGTGTGGTCTTCCAGCGTGACATCGTCGGCAATGATGTAACGATCCAGATGCTCGTAAACCTTCGTCCGGGTTTCCGGCTCGGTATCGATCAGGAAATGATCCTCGAAGCAGAGCAGGTTTGCGTCCGCGAGGATGCGCCCCTGGGCGGTTAGGAAAAAGGCGTAGCATCCCTCGCCCGGCTTGAGGGTTTCCACCTGGTTGGTGGTCATCGCGTGCAGCAGCCTCGCCCGATCCTCCCCGATGGCGCGAATCTTGCCGCGCCCGGACAGATCCATCCACGCTGCACCTTCCCGCAGAGCGGTATATCCATTGCTTAATGTGGCGGTTGCTGTCATGGTATTTACTTCAAGAGCGTCTATTACTTGCGAAGCCATGCACTCTAGTGCTTCAGGCAAGCCGACCCGCTCATACAATTCTGTCCTCAGGCAACAAGGATTCCACCGAATGGTTCTTAGCCCACAGGGGCATACTCGGGTCCGGCTTACAACCCGAGTATACAATCGTGGTTGTGATTCACGAGATTCTGCCGGTCGGAATGCTGCAATGCAACTGCTCGATCTTTGGTGACGAACAGTCCCGAGATGCCATTGTGGTCGATCCGGGGGACGAGATCGCTAACATCACCCAAGTGCTGGACCGGCACGGCTTAACCGTCAAGGCCATTGTGATCACGCACGCCCATATCGATCACATCGGGGGCGCGGCCAAGCTGAAGGCGCTCACTGGCGCACCCGTGTACATGAACCAGAACGATGCCGAACTCTATGCTCACCTGGATACTCAGGCCTCGTGGCTCGGAATCCAGCCGCCCTCGCGGACTGAAATCGACAACGAAGCGCGCGAAGGCGATCGGTTGCGCCTGGGTGACGGTGACTTCCAGATTCTTCACACGCCGGGGCACACCCAGGGCAGCATCTCTATCTGGATTCCCGCCGAGAACAAGCTGGTCGCGGGCGACACGCTGTTTCGCGACAGCATCGGCCGCACGGACTTACCAGGCGGCGACGGGCGTCAGATTCTCCGCTCCATTCATGAGAAACTTCTGTCGCTTCCAGAGACGGCGGTGGTGATTCCCGGCCACGGGCCCAACACGACCATCGGCCGCGAGAAAGCTCGCAATCCGTTCCTACAAGATCTGTGACCAGCCTGCGCCTGTGACTACCGCCGCCTTGCGGAGCTTCGACAGTTCCCGCCGCGCGATGCTCGACCAATGGCTCGCAGGGTCCAGCTTCAGGTATTCGGTCCAGTGCCGTACTGCCTTCATCATCTGGTTGGACCCTTGATAGAGCAGAGCGAGGTTGTAGTGCGCATCGGCGTATGTCGGCGCGATTTCGAGCGCAGCAACGTAATGTTCCAAGGCCTGGGCACGGTCGCCCCGCTCATCATATAGATTGGCCAGATCGAAATGTGCCAACGCGTATTGCGGATCGGCCGTCAGTGCTTCGAGGTAGTACCGCTCCGCTTCCTTCCAGTTGCGCGCGTTGAACTGGATGGTTCCCAGGTTGACCAGCGCTCCAGCGGAAGTCGGATCCAGCTCCACTGCTTTCTGATAGGCCTCGATCACTTCCGCCAAGGGCGCACCAGTTTGCTCCAGTTCCAGCCCGCGCTGAAACCACTGTTCGGCGGTGGCTCGCCGAACCTGATCTGTGTTGACCTGCACCGGCTTGCGGAATTCCAGCAGGCGCTTCAGCTCCACGGCATCGAAATTCAGCAGCAGCTGCCCGGATTCGGCCTCCATAGCGCGGCCTTCGATTTCGACTCGAATGCGTTTTCCGTCAGCGTAAATCTTCAGTTGACTCAGAGGATCGTGGATATCGCGCAGCTTCTCGCGGAGTGCGGTCAGCGCGCGCTTGATTTGCGGCGAGGGCATCCGGCTGGCGCGAAGTTTCAGCAGGGTTCGCAACGCCAGAAGCTCCTTGAATCCGTATGTTTCGGAGGCGGGAAGGAGCTTCTGGTGTTCCCAACTCTTCAGTTGCCGCTCAGTGATTTTGAGAAGACGCCGCGTCTCCGCTCGCGAATAGGCTTGCTTAGCCGCAGCTGCTGTCACGAATTGGATTTTACCAACTCTTGAAACATAGTGATTCCCGCGATGCCCGCTGCACCTGCAGACATACACAAGTCGGAGTTCTCGCGCGTCACGCCGCCGAGCGCGAGGACGGGGATTGTCACCGCTGCTGCTGCGCGCGCCAGACCGTCTAATCCTCTCGGGTCGAGCCCGGTGGATTTCGACAGGGGTGGGAATACCGGACCAAATACGGCGTAATCGGCTCCGTCTTTCTCCGCGTTGCGAACATCGTCGACAGAGTGGCATGACACACCGATTAGGAAACGCGGATGCCGCCAGACTAGCGCTGGGGGCGATCCCGAGGGTAAATGTGCGCCGTCGGCTCCCGCAGCGAGGGCAACATCTACACGGCTGTTGACAAGGATTTTCGAACCATGTGGATTCGGCAGTTTGTCGGCTGCCTCAACCAGTTCGAACAACGCTCGGGCGCTCAGATCTTTTTCGCGAATCTGAATCCATTCAATGCCTGCCGCGAGATTGCGGGCGATCGTGTCTAGCAATGACCCCGCAAGTGTCCGCCGATCCGTAATATAGCAACGAATCACCGAATTCCGTGCTTCCTCTCGGCCTTTCGCACGCGTGCTTCATCCATACCGAAATAATGCGCTATCTCATGCCAAACCGTATCCGCCACCATCTGCTCCAACTCCTCCGGAGTTCGCGCTATGCGCTCATGCGGGCCCTGGTAGATGGTGATTTTGTCAGGCATCGTGAAGCTGTTGCCGACGCTGCGTGTAGTGAGAGGATGTCCCTGGTACAAACCGAGAAGGCCGGGCCGCGACGGCTCGCGCTCTACGATGATGGCGACATTTTGCAGATGCTTGCGAAAGCGCGGGGGAATACGGCGCAGCGCCCGCGTGACTAAGGTGTCGAATTCGTTTTCAGAGAGCACGTACGCTCTCATTTTACGCCGCTGTATCATAGTAGGCTGCATGGAAGAAAAAGCCTTTTACAAGGAATCGAGAACGACGAAGCCCGCAACGCTGAACTGTCCGTTTTGCAAAACAGCGGACACCTACGACCTGAACTGGCTGGTGCGCAAGAAGCTCGACCGTATCCCCGGCGGCGCCGACGAGCGCGACCGCGCCAAGTTTGCCAAGTGGATGAGCTATATGGTCCTACTGGACGATAAAGCCATGTGCAAGAACATGCGTTGCCGCAAGCGTTTCGATGTGTCCGGCATCAAGACCACTGCGTTTATTTAGGGAACCCGGTCATTTAGGGAATTCGATCCAGCCGTCCGCCGGAAGCGTCATCGGAGGCAGGCCATCGCGCTCCACTGTGACGCGGAAGCGGTCGCCTTTTCGCGGAGTTTCCATTTCTACGATTCGCCCCGTCACCACGCGGGCGGTGGCCGCGCCATCGTTCTCGAATTCGATGCCGAACTTTCCCGCGCCCGCCGAATCGAGCCGCACGAACAGTTCGGTGCCATTGCTCCCATAAAACATCTCACGCGCCACGGCTACGCCCCCGTGCATTGCTCCTGAGCGAGAATCCGGCCGGTAGTGCCCCGCACCCATCCATTCAAAAGCCGAAGTCATCTCGCCGTCCAGCGTCACGTGGATCGCATTCGAGGGAGGCTCATGCAGCTCGCCTTCCTGTGTTTTGAGAATCGGGTGCGAAAGCTGCGCGGGCGGATCGAGGCCCAGCGCGCGATACACATTCGACAGGTGATCGCGGTAAAGCTGGTCGAACTCCGGACGATTGTCCGAGCCATGCTCCGGTCCATACCACCAGCACCAATCACTTCCCTCTGCGATCAGCAGTTCTTCATAGGCCAGCAGACGCGCAATTTCCATGGTCCCGTCCGCGTATTCGTCGTACACGCGCCGGGCGTCCAGCAGCAGATCCCAAGCCTGATTGTCTTCCTCCGCGCCTATCCAGATATCGAAATTCGCATTGATCCACGATCCTGGAACAACGTGCTGGAGCGCTCTTGTTTCGTATCGTTCCAAGGCCCGCGAGACGGTCGTCGCTTCCAGCCGCGGATCATCGGAAATGCGCCGGTACAGGGCGCGCAGGAATGGACGCCCGTTGGCCTCATACCATTCCCAGGCATTTTCGCCATCCAGGATGATGGGGACCAGCACATCGTGCTGACTGGTGTTCTCTCGAATCCGCGCAAGGAAGTGTTCCGCCGCCTCTTCGGCGTCCATGCGCGAATACTCGAACCCGATCAGGTCGCTTAGGTAGTGATCGCGGAACAGCAGGCGCATCTCGCGTCCGTTTTGTTCCCACAGATATTGTTGATAGGTTTCCTCGCAGCCGGCAGCTTTGCCCAGCGTCCGCGACAGTACCCCGTTGTCGCTCGCGGCCCATTTAAAGCCGCAGCCGGAGGCCATGGCCAGGGCCTCGTCGGAAACCGATCCTTCCGAAGGCCACAGGCCGGTCGGTTTCACGCCTAACATATCCTGCATGTACGTTCGCGCGCGTTCCAGTTGCGTGAGAGCATCCTGGGGATACTGGAAACGTGGCGGCAGGGTCACGCCCGGATGCGAGACCGCGGCGATATCGGAATCGCACAGCAGGGGCAGAATCGGATGATAAAAGGGCGTAGTGGCGATCTCAATCTGGCCCTGCGCGGCGAAGTCGCGATATACCGGCAGAACCGCCGCGAGCGATTCGCGCTGCTTGCGAATCATCAGCGCCTGATCGGCCAGAGAAAATTCCCGACCCTTGCGGACCAATTCCTTTAGCTCTTCATCTTTCGCCAGCAGGTCTTCATCGAACCACGCGATCTGGCTCAGAATCTGTAAGTCGCGCAGATCCTGGATCGACATGGGACCGCGCCGGCGATCGTACAGCTCAACATAACGCGGATAGCGGCGCATGATCTTATCGACATTGACCTGAAAGAAATAGCGCAGCACGAACGTCTGCTGCGCCTCGGTCAGCGCTTCCGCGGGCATGGCTGCGCATTCGAAAAACGGGTCGGACGCAGTCCCGGCGGCGTATTCCGCGATCTGGGACACCATGGATGGGACCAGATTGAAGGTCTGCCGCACGTTTGGAAATTCACCGAGAATTCGGACCATGCCAGCGTAATCCTTCAAGGCATGCAAACGCGTCCAGGGCAGCTTATACTGGCCGGTCCACAGATCCTTGTAGAACGGCTGGTGCATGTGCCATATAAAGCAGAGCGAGGTCACTGGTTGGTTGGCTCCATGGAGTAGGGAGCGTTGTTAGGCATGGAAACAAACGCGGCCGCCAGCGAACGGGCCGAGAAATCGAATACAGTCATAGGCCGGAGATTCAGAATCAGCTCAATGGTGCGCAGCACGGAGACTTGGTCGTAAGGCGTTGGGTCTGTCGCCACCCGGCGTGTGTAAGGCGAGAGCGCCAGCAGCACGGGAGTTGGAATGGAAGGATTCATCGCGAAAATCGCCGTCTGCGGCCAGAATTTGCTTTTGGAAACGCCTTCCACAATCCGTCCAAGAGCCGCGTCGCTCTCAACGCGGACCGTGAGTAAGTTGGGCATCATGCCCGACTCGAACTGTTTCAAGTCGTCGAGAAAGGCCTGCGGATCGGTCCCGCGATACTTCATATTAGTGACGTTTTGAAGCGAGGGGTCCTTGACTCGCGCCCCCTGCGGTCCGTTATCGACGAACAAGCCATAATTTCGTACCGTCAAGCCAGCCGACAATGCGTTGCTCCACAAATATCCAGCGGGAGGGAGATTAGCGGATTCACCGCCTTCAAAACCGTCGTAGCGCAAACGTCCCGCGGCGAAGCTTGGACTTAGCCTCTCTGTAAAATCCGGAGCGATGGCCGCCACAGACCAGTTGAAAGCGCTGGCTGGCGTATCGCCGGCTGGGTGGAAATTATTCAGGTGCACGAACTCGCGCGCGAGCTTGGCGGAGTTCGGACCCCCCGCTCCGTCCATGAGGATATAGATCACGTGTTCAATCGACGAGCGCTGCTCGGGCAGAGAATCCGAAAACGACTCGCGATAGGGCGTTGCCGCCATGGCCTTCGTCGTCAACGCGGGCAGTGTTTCGTCAGTTGGAGTTTCTATCACCGACAGGCTGGCGCCATGGCCGTTCAAGACTGCCAGTTTGCCGCTCTTCAGAATGCGCACGGCCGTCGGGTACGCGCCTGTAGGGATGAATCCCGCTATGCGGCTGCGTGCTTCCGAAACATCCGCCACCGCCAACGCGTTCACATCAGAACAGGCGATGTAGAGACGCGTTTGGTCGGCGCTCAGCGCCAAGCCACTGGGCGTCATACCCGCTGGAGCCACAGCGCTGAACCCAGCGTTCAGCGTTTCGAGCACGCTCACGTCTTTACCCTCGGTCACGCCCAGTACGAATACATCGTTGGTGTTCGCCGTCGCTACGAACAGGCGATACTGCCACGTACTTTGCTCGTCGGGAATCTTTCGATTGCTCAAAACGAGATCGGTGGGATGCGCGCCGACACGAGCGCGCGCCATCTCGGTGCCTGAAGGCAAGCTGTACTCGTACACCGAGGCATCGGCCCAGCTCGAAACGAAGTACGATTGCCCGTCGGGATGAAACAGGATCCGGTACGGCCGTCGTCCGGACTTGAGCGCTCCGGTGACTTGGCCCGATTGCGCGTTGATCACCAGCACACGGTCGTGAAAAAGATCGCCTGCCAAGATCGTCCTGCCGTCCGGCGAGACCGCGACGTCGCCGATGAAGTTCATGGTGGCGGGTTGTCCCGCCGAAATTTCCCGTGTTGGTTTTAATTCGCCCGCGGGCGAGAACGTGAATTCCAGAACGACGTTCCGCGCGCCCCCGCCGACGTATACGCGCCGCCCGTCCGGCGAAAACGCTAATCCGAGTCCGGCGTCCGCGATCGCCACTCGGGCGGTCTCTTTCATCGCACCCGTTTCTACAACGCTGATGGAGGGATGGGTTCCCGCGTTCAGAGCCAGAAGGTATCTGCCGTCGGGCGAGACCGCCGCACTGAGCGGCAGCGAATCCAGCGCCGCCTGAGTGCCGGCCGGCTGAACGCGCCAGTTCACCGGCAGGGTCTGCGCACACGCGCACGCCGCGAGCAACAGTAGGGACAGTTTTCGCGCCAGGGCGGTGCGCATCAATCTCTTATTGTACCGGGACGGTTTACCGGATCGGCTCCGGAATGGCGGCGCCGTCGGCTCTTGGGTCCGACCCACCGAACTTCGTCTTCGTGGTCGAGTTGTACAAGATAGCCTGCCCGCGACCCGTAGCGGCAGAATCGTACTCGCCAATGAGTTGCACCTGATGACCCCGTTGCTTCAGTCCCTGGATTGCCGCTGCTGGTACTCGCCCTTCAATTCGCACGTCGCATCCGGGCGCGCCATTCTTGCGGAATCGCGCGGCTTCCATCGCCTGCTGGACGTTCATCCCGTAGTCGACCACGTTTGAGACAAACTGCGCATGCGCCATGGCTTGATTGGATCCGCCCATGATCCCGAAGCCGATATGTTGATCGCCCTTTTCCATAAAACCCGGAATGATGGTGTGCGAAGGACGCTTCCCGCCGGCCAAGACGTTCGGACTCCCGCGCGCCAGCGTGAAATTCTTGCCGCGATCGTGCAATAGAAAGCCCAGGCCTTCCACCGTTACGCCGGAGCCGAAGTAGTCATACAGGCTCTGGATCCAACTGGCGATGTTGCCATCCTTGTCCACCGTGGTCAGGTAGGTAGTCTCACCGAACACCGGCGTACCCGCCGCTACGGCACAGTTGGCTTTCGCCGAATCGATCGCCGCAGCACGCTTGCGCGCGTAGTCTTTCGATAAAAGCCCGCGCACGGGGATATCCCCAAAGCGAGGATCGCCGTTGTATCGCAGATCGGAATACGCCAGCTTCATGGCTTCGATGCGGCGGTGCAGTTCGTAAGCCGTGTAGGGACTACCTTTGCCGGCCGGAATGGCTTCCATGATGTTCAGCATCTCAAGCGCGGCGATCCCTTGACTGTTCGGCGGTAACTCATACACCCGCCAACCGCGATATTCCGATGAAATCGGATCCACCCACTCGGAGGAGAACGCCGAAAGATCCTCCGCAGTCATGGTGCCGCCCAAGCTCTTCGACGTCTTCAGGATTGCATCCGCAATTTCACCCTTATAGAAAGCGTCGCGGCCCTTTTCGGCAATTACGCGGAGCGCCCGGCCCATTTCGGGATTCTTGAAAATGTCACCGACTTTGGGTGCGCGGCCTCCGGGCAAATACACGCGAGCGCTTTCCGGCTGAGCTCGCAGCGAACCGGCCGACCCCGCCCAATAACGCTGGGTATCCTCGGTTACCGGGAAGCCTTCCTCGGCGTATGCAATCGCCGCCTGAAACAAATCTCTCCACGGCAGCTTGCCGAAGCGCGCATGCATCTTGGCCCAACCATCGACGGCTCCCGGCACCGTGACGCTGTGAATGCCGTCCGGAATCGACTGGAACCCTTGCTTGGTGAGGAAGTCCGCGCTCAGCCCGCGCGGCGCTGGTCCCGACGCGTTCAGTCCCGTCAGTTTCCCTGACTTGGCATCCCAATAAATCACGAACAGGTCGCCTCCGATGCCGTTCATCATCGGTTCGACCACGCCCAGCACGGCGTTCGCGGCGATGGCTGCATCCACGGCCGAACCGCCCCTGGCCAGCATTTGTGCGCCGGCTTGCGACGCCAGCGTCTGGCTGGTGGCGGCCATGCCCTGCTGCGTGATTACCATTGACCGGCCGTAATCGCGGGCCTGGCCGAAAATGCAAGCGGCACCGAAGGCAATCAGCGAACACTGTAGCCGGAGGTTCACCCCATGACACTAACACGCCCGGATGTTATCGTAATCGGGGACAGTGAATATGCGCCTTTTCAAACAAATCGCGATTTTTGCGGCGGTGGCTTTTGGCCTATTTTCCGCTCTGCGGGCTCAGCAGCGCGAAACCTTTGCCTGGGCGCCGCTGCCGGTCCAGCCTAACGCGTGGGTAGCGCCGAACCAGCCCATCTGGAAGCTTTCCGAGCTTCTCGCCAAGCACAAGGGTCAGTCCAGCTGGAGTCAGACGGTAGTCGATGACAGCACTCTCCACGCCGATTATGTCTCCATGGCCCCGGGCGCGAAGACGCCGCGCCAGTTCCATCCCGATACCCGCGCCTGGTGGATCGTCCAGGACGGGCAGATCCGCTTCAGTATCGAGGGGCAGGAGCCGTTTGTCGCCTCGAAGGGCTATCTTGTGCAGGTACCGTATCGCAACGTTTTCAGCATGGAAACCGTGGGCGATAAACCGTCGCTGCGTCTAGAAGTGAATATCGCGGGTGCAAAGACGATGTACCCCATTGATGAAAAACCTGCACCGATGCCCGGGTTCAACTTCGTCAAGGTGCGCATCAGCGGCAAAGGCAAGTACGATCAAGGCAACAAGCCTTACATCGACTTCAACGCCGTTGTGGCGGGAACGGAAAAGCAGCGCCGCTTTATCGCCGACGATCGCGCCGTGGCCAATATCATCATCGGCGATCCCACCAAGCAGAGGCCCGCGCCCGACACCGACTGGGGCCATTTTCACCTGGAATCGTCCGAGTTCTGGTTCATCCTGCTAGGCAAGATGGAGTACAAGATCGGATCGTTGCCCATCTTTATCGCCGACCAGGGCGATATCGTCTACACGCCCCGCGAAACGTGGCATCGCGCGCGCTTCGCGGGAACCGAGATGGCGTGCAGGCTGGCGATGAACGGCTATCAGGATCTGCTGCACAACTATCAACCACCTGATTAAGAGCGGGCAACCACTCATTAAACGCGGTCCTTAACGCGAAATATCGCGCCGGGCGAACAAAACGTACGCTGCCGCGAATCCGGCCACCGCGATCGCTCCGAGTATGAATAGGTTCTTGAGCGGCAGGGCGTTCCCTGTGATCAGGTCGAACGGATTGTAGTATCGGAACGGGGATAACCAGGCAATCGATTCGGCCGGCTGCCATAGCCGCGCGATATAGTCCAGAAGAAAGGTCGCTAGCGCCAGCAATCCCGCGGCTCCGCCTGCAACACTGCGACGGCTCGAGGCGGCGCCGATCGCCATCGCCACACCACCCCAGCACAGCGTCAGCATTCCGAGGTTTACGGCTAGAGAATTGATGAGTGTCGCCGAAGGCCACAGGACGCCCTTCGGCGCGAACATCCGCAATCCGATCCACGTGCCCGCCACCATCAGCGCCAGCATAAAGGCCGATACCAGCATCGTCAGCACGATGGTACGCGTAATGATCCAGTGGCGTGCCAGCGGACGCGCCAGGATCAAGTCCATGAAGCCGATCTCGACTTCTGAAGTGGGGACCGTAGCAAGCGTCACCGCGAGCGCGATCAATGCTCCCATGACGGCCAGCTCGAAATATCCAAGGCATACGATTCCCGAGAACGACATCATCGTCACCACCGCCGGTCCCAAGAGCTGGCGCGCAAAGGGCGGCAATAGCGAACTCAGTTGTTCGAAGCCGCCCGAGGTCTGGATCGCCCCGGCGACGAAGATCAAAACTAGTTGAAGGGCTGCGAGCAATAGCCCAGTCGTGATCACCAAAGTTCGTACCCGTTTGAGCGAGTAAGTGAATAACAGCGCGGCGGCCCTCACTCGGCACCGTCGCGATAGTACTTGAGAATTACGTCTTCGAGCTTAGCTTCGGCGATTTCGATGTCCCGCACTGGTAATGTCGCAATCGAGCGCAGTAGCGGCCCAAGTGGCCCTTCGACTTTCAGGTTCCACGCACGCGGGCCCGTTTCGACGACCTCGTTACCCGGCGGCAAACCCGCTGCGATAGGCACGTCTTCGGCGAATAGCACCCGCACTGGGCGTGCTGCCAGCTTACGCAATTCCTCAATGCCCGACAGCAACACGAGCTCGCCTTTTCGAATCAGCGCAATGCGATCGCACACCCGGTCGACTTCAGATAGCACGTGCGACGACATGAACACCGTTCGGCCGCGCTGCTTCACATCCACCAGGAGTTTGTAAAACGACTCTTGCATTAGCGGGTCGAGCCCTTCGGTAGGCTCATCCAGAATCAGAAGCGTGGGATCGGACTGAAATGCCTGGATCAGGCCGAGTTTGCGCTTCATACCGGTGCTATATTCCCGCAGGCGACGACTCAGGTCGCTCTCGGGAAATTCCAGGCGCTCTTGCAGATCGCGACGTCGCGACACTTTAACGGCACGGCCGTTCAAGCCCGCGAGAAGATCCAGGACTTCGCGCCCCGTGAGATCGGAGTAGATTCCCATCTCTCCCGGCAGGTACCCGATATTCAAGCGCGCCTGTAATCCATCGGACTGGCAATCATGGCCCAGGATGAACGCATTTCCGCTGCTGGGGCGAAGCAGATCGAGCAAAATGCGAATGGTCGTGGTTTTGCCTGCGCCGTTCAGTCCGAGGAATCCGAGTATCTCCCCTTGGATTACATCGAGGTTCAGATTATTGACGGCCCGGACGTTTCCGTACTGCTTGGTGAGTCCACAAATGGAAATAGGCGCCACACATGCATTTTAGAGCTTGCGTGGCGCCTAACGATCAGACCGGCTTATGCTGCTATTTAGTTGATGTGCAGCGTCGCTGATGCGGACTTGGTGTTGGTTCCGTCCTTGCCGGTTACAGTGATCGTGCTGACGCCCTTCTTCGCGCTCGATGTCACAGTTACGGTCACCGTCGCGGACCCATTTCCGTTCGAAATCGAGGCCGTAGACGCCGCTATCGTCACTCCGGTGGTGCCTCCGCCGAAGGTCAAATTTACGGTGCCAGCGTAGCCCGTGGTTGCTGTCACCGTCGCCTTGTAGGTAGTTGTTGCACTGCCGTTTCCGGGGCGCTTCACCGACTGTGAACTCGGTCCCATGCTGATGCTGAAGGTTGGCGCTGCCGGGACCGAAACTACCAGGGTTGCTGATGTTGTGTGCATCAGGGATCCATCGGTGCCCGAAATCGTGAAGTTGTAGCTGCCGCCAGGAGTAGTGCTTGAGGTAGTGATCGTGATTAGATTTCCGCTGACACTCACGGACGCGCCGGCAGGCAATCCCCCGGTCACCGAGAGCGCGGCCGAATTTGACCACCCATTCAGCGGTGTTGTTGTTACGGTGTAGTTAGCGGTTTGGCCCGGAGTGACCGTTTGCGAGCCAGGCGATACCGACAAACTGAAGTCCGGAGTCCCGACGTAAGCTAGACCGCAATAGCCGCCACTCGCATTCACCCAGTTTTGCTGGATCAGGTAATTTAGCGAGCCAATCATCATGTTGGCCTGTGCGCCGTTCGCCGTGACATAGGTGCTCCCGAAAGTCCACGCGCATTTATCGGCGTCTTCGTTGCCCGATGCATCCCACCACGCGCTTAATTCGGGATCCGTAGCGGCTTCTTCCAACTCGTGCGCTATCACCGAGACCATCGCGTCGGCCTGCGCGTCGCCGTTCGGACCAGTGGACTGGATCGAACACGACCCCAGTGAGGCCGCAGGGTTGCCCACGAAGGCGTACTTGATAGTTGTGCTTCCAAAGTAGTTGATATTGTGCCAGCCGCAGTACTGCGAGAGGAAGCCGGAAGTCTCCGCGACATAGGGCGCAGTCAGAACAAAATACACACCATTCGGGTCGGCCGGCAAGGTCTTCATGGCGTTGGTCACTATCGTCCAGATACTGCTATCGCTCAGAGAGGTTCCCTGAGAACCCGCATCGAACGCCGAGCCCGCATATCGGATCGTGGAGGGCGTATTCGGGACGTTCCCGGTTGTGTCGCCATAGGTAGTGTTGATATTGAAGTAGGGGGAACCGCCCACGAATTGGGCATAGTTTGTAAGGATAGCGTTGGCGGTGGAATCCTTGGACCAATCCCCGTACCAGATGTAGTAGATATTGACGCCATTATGCATGACCGGGCCGTTGTGGTAGCTGATGCCATTGCCCTGCACCACTGAGCCTGTCGACGACTGGCCCCGCGGGGGCAACTGGCGGACAAGGTTTCCGCGGCCATCGGCAGGTGTGTCCAGGCCGAGGCCGTGGAGGATTTCGTTCTGGGCAAGCGCCGTCATTGGCGCTAAGAACGCCCCTAACATCAACGAACTAGCGGTAAACTGTAAGATCTTTGCTCGCATCTATACCTTTCTTTTCTCAATCCCAGTAGCAGCATCACACGTATAGCCCGTTCGTACCATTGGCGATCGTCTTACTTTCAAGGCGAAATTTCGCCTACCACTACTTCGTTGTTTAGTCGTAAGGTCCTTCAGCTTCTAGAGGGCTTATCGACTAGAAGTCTTATCGACCAAGTCCTGGCTTCCAGCACCTGCTTGTGGTAATTTTTCAAGAGTTGGTCTAGGCCGGGGGCCTTTTATGAATCGCATTCTTATCCTTCCTGTTCTTGCGGCAAGCTCTGTTGCCTTCGCGCAGACTCCTTGCGAACAGTTGCAGTCGCTCAAACTGCCAGATACGACCATCACTTTGGTCACAACCGTCGCGGCCGGGGCGTTCAAAAATCCCGCACCACCTCCGGCTCCGCAGCCGGATGCGATTGATCCGCCTCCGCCGCCTCCTCCCGCGAACGCGACGCCTCAAATGCTGCCGGCGTATTGCCGCGTGTTCGCGACCCTCAAACCGTCGCCCGATTCCGACATAAAGATCGAAGTGTGGCTCCCGATCGGCGCTGCATGGAACGGAAAATATGAAGCCGTCGGCGGCGGCGGGTGGGCGGGAGTAATCAGCTATCCCGCACTGGCGAACGCGGTGCAGGAAGGTTATGCGACGTCCTCCACCGATACCGGTCACGAAGGCGGCAACGCCAAGTTCGCGGTGGGCCACCCGGAAAAGATTGTCGATTTTTCCTATCGCGCGGTGCACGAAATGACGGTGAAGGCTAAGGCCGTGATTACCGCTTTCTACGGTCGCGGACCGCGCTTATCGTACTGGAATGGATGCTCCACCGGAGGACGCCAGGGTTTGATGGAAGCGCAACGCTACCCGGACGATTTTGACGGCATCGTGGCCGGCGCACCCGCGAATTTCCAGACTCATCTTCATGCCTTCGATATCGTGTTGCAAACGGCGGTACGGCAGCCTGGCGCGACGGTTCCGCCGGCCAAAGTGGCACTGCTAGGGAAAGCGGTCCTCGATGCATGCGATGCAGCCGACGGAGTCAAAGACGGCTTTCTGAACAATCCGCGCAAGTGCAACTTCGATTACAGCTCGCTGCTGTGTAAAGGAGGCGATAGGGACGATTGCCTCACTCCAGCGCAGGTGGATTCTGCAAAGAGGGCGCATGGTCCGCTGATGAATTCCAAGGGCGCCTTAGTCTATCCCGGATACGCGAAGGGCAGCGAAGGCAGTTGGCGGCTGTTGTCGGCGGCGAATGGCCCTGCACCTACGGCGCTTTCACTGGGAACCTATCGAGAGGTCCTGCATCAGGATCCCAACTGGGATTGGAAGACGTTCGACGTGAACAGGGATGTTCCGGCGGTGGATGAGAAGTACGGCTACATCAATGCCGTGAATCCGGATCTTTCGCAGTTCAAGGCGCGTGGCGGAAAGCTCATTACCTATCACGGCTGGAACGATACGGGGATTTCACCCGAGAACAGCATCAACTATCGCGAGAGCGTCCTCGCCAAGATGGGCCCCAAGCAGGACAACTGGTATCGGCTGTTCATGGTCCCCGGCATGGGGCACTGCCAGGGCGGCCCTGGTCCGAACCAATTCAACCTGATGGGAGCGATGGAGCGCTGGCGAGAATCCAACATCGCTCCGGAGCAGATAACGGCTTCGCACGTTGCTAATAACCGCGTGGACATGACTCGTCCGCTATGCCCGTATCCGCAGGTGGCGACATACAAGGGTGTCGGCAGCACGAACGATGCTGCGAATTTTTCTTGTAAGGCTCAGTAGAAACAAAAATGGGCAGGCCGCGAAGCCTGCCCACTCTTCCTGTCTACGTTCTTCTTACTGCAGACCCGCTGGACCCTGCAGGTGTTGAGCGTCCTGCTGGTTCTCCTGGCAGATATACTCCATCAACTCTTCGCCTGGGCGAAGCGTGGCCGTGAACTTGATCTTGAACGGCTTGGTGTATGCAACCGGGTCAATGATCTGAGTTTCAATATCCAGTCCGCCGAGATCCGGCCGGGTGATGCGTTCGATGGTGTGAAGCTGATCGGAATGCGGGTGCCCGTTAAAATCGAACCAGAATTTATCGTTGTACCCGATGGTATCGACCACTAGGGTGTCGCCATCCCAGGTTCCGATGGAATCGCCGTACCATGTGGGATCCGGATCCTTCACGTGCGGCCGGCCGTCGATGAAGATCTGCCGGAAGCTGTGGATGTTGCCCTCAAACAGATAGAAGATGTGGGTGGGAGTTTGCAGAATTCGCCACGGATAGGGAGCGATGCGCGGCACGCCGGTGGGCAGGCAATTTGCCTCCGGATCATCCTTCGACTGCCGTGAATCCATGACCTTCTTGCCCCAGGCAGTGAGAGAGATTTCTTCTCCCGGCATCAGCCCCTGCTTGATATCGCCGATGGGTCCGCCTCCATTCCAGATCCCCGAGAAATCGGGCTTGCCGTCGGCCATGCGGGGCGTCGGGCCGGTCGGGCGAGCCCTTCCCTTGCCTTTCCCCTTGCCGCCGCCCTTAGCCGGGGCCTTGGCGTCTGCGGGAGCTTGAGAATCGGCCGGTCCCTGCAACAGCAGCAGAGCGGCCGCCAATGCCATGACGGTCATGGCCGCGCGAGCAAAATTCTTTTTCACGGCTATTGTCCATCCGTATTGGATCCGGCAAATACCCGCTTGCCATCGGGCAAAGTGACCCTCTGGGCGTTACCCAGGTGCGCGCCGTCTTTGGCCGCCGCGCCTTCGACGCCGATGTGGTCGCCTTCCTTCAAAGTGTTTCGCGTCCAGCCATTGCGCTTCAAGACGTTGGGGCTGGCCAACTCGAAGTTCCAGTTGGTCACTTTTCCACTGGAATCCTTCACATCCACGTAGAAGCGTGCGTGGGGATTAGTCCATTCGACCTTGGTCACCACTGCGTCTTCAAACTTCAACGGCTTTTTGCTGTCGTACTCGGACCCAAATGAATGATGCGCCAGCATCGGAACGGTCATGAGAGCGCCCAGGGATGCGGCGAGAATAAGAACTTTGGCTGACATATATACCTCCAGTTTCGTATTTTGTCACAGAAAACGCTAGCGTGCATAGCACGGCGATCCTTCGAGGTGAAGGTTAGATTAAGCCTGGAACCCGCTTCTTCTGAGGTCGTTCCAATAAAGTAGAGGACGCGTATGAAACGAACATTTGGATTGGCCGTGATACTCGGTGGACTTTCCCTGGCTGGATGCGCGGGCGGGGGCTATGCGTATTACGCGACTACGCCTCCACCGCCGGTGCGCGTGGAAGCGCGAGGGATCGCGCCCGGGACCGGATATGTGTGGGTCGATGGCTATTGGGGTTATAACGGCGGTCGCTATTCATGGGTTGCAGGACGCTGGGATCGTCCACCACGTACGCGCGCCAGATGGGAGCCGGGGCGTTGGGAAACCCGCCGCGGCAAGTACTATTATCGTAAAGGCCGCTGGCGTTAAGAACTAGCAGCCGCGGGAGGCATGCCGTTCCCGCCCTCGGGCTTAGGTTTTTCTTTCTCTTTGGGCGCGTGCGGTTTCTCTACCTTAACCGGGCTGATCAAAACGTGCGCGTTGCGGCCTTCCAGGCGGGGCTGCGATTCCATGCTGCCGTACTGGGATAGATCCGTCGCGAAGCGCAGCAGGAGCTTTCGCCCCAGATCCGTATGGGCGATTTCCCGCCCGCGGAACTGCACCACGGCCTTAACGCGATTTCCTTCAGTCAGGAATCGAATGGCGTGGTTCTTTTTAAAGTCGTAATCATGATCATCCGTATTTGGGCGGAACTTTAGTTCCTTCACCTGGATGATATGCTGCTTGCGCTTGGCCTCGTGCTGTTTTTTTTTGTTCTCGTACTGCCATTGCCCGTAGTCCATGGCTTTGGCGACAGGAGGCTCAGCCGTGGGAGCAATGAGAATCAGGTCGAGTCCAAGGTCCTGGGCTTTACGAATCGCTTGAGGAGTGGGTAGTACCTCGACACTGCCATCGGGGAAAACAGCGCGGACTTCGCGTGCGCGGATCGCCTCGTTGACGTTCTCACGAATTCTGGGACGGCGGGGCGGGAATCCTCTCGGAATCATCGGCACTTAGGCCTGAGGACAGCAGGCGACACTATCATGACCTGATAGTATCAGATTCG
>Ga0068855_100000754_pt1 | contig 39773 bp, 54 predicted proteins | sample KBSCornC52_FD_66592 | JGI IMG/M metagenome (GOLD analysis project Ga0068855, IMG submission 66592) | Corn rhizosphere microbial communities from Kellogg Biological Station, Michigan, USA - KBS Corn C5-2 | ecosystem: Host-associated > Plants > Roots > Rhizosphere > Soil ...
CCCAGCGGTCCTGCATGTCCATCATGCGTTCGACCTGATCGAGATTGGCACCTTGCCCGAGCGCGGCGAGCATGAGGGCGGCCGGCGAGCTCGCGGCCAGCGCGCCAGGCTGCGCCACGACCGGAAGCGGCTCGGCTATCGGTTCAAGGTCGAGCATCGTGATCTGCTCGGGCTTCACGGCGGCATTCATGAGGTGGTGCTCCGTTGAGGGGGTGGAATCAGGCGGTCGCTTTGGCCTGTTGTCTCGACTTGGCGGCTTCCGGCGACCAGACCCACAGCGCGTAGCCGACAGTCGCTTCCTTGGCCTCGTGACTGGGGCTCCATGACGACAGCCACGCCTTGATCGCGCGCTTGGCCTTCACTGCATCAACGTCATCGCCAAACTCAGGGAACGCGCCGCCCTCGTAGAACATGCGCATCGCTTCGGCCGTGAACTTGCGTGGCACTTCGGGCAGATCGCGACGCATGAAGTAGTCCTTGGCGTCGGCGCCAAATGCGCACTGCACATCAGTGAAGTCGGGGACAGGAAGGAACGTGAGGCCCTTCATCGTGACGCTGGGGGTTTTGCTCATTGGGTGCTCCTGTTGCTGGGATGGGTGGGGCGGCGTTGCATCCCCCGCGAGCCCGCAGAGGCGCCGGACCGTTGAAGGGGTCAGGTCGGAATAGCGCGGGCGATCGTCACGACAACATGCGTCAGGAAGATCACTCCGAGGGTGAAGCCGACGGTGACGAGCAGCGCGTCGCGCAGTTCCCACTCGTCGGACTGGTTGTTGTCGTTCATGGCTTCACCCGATGTGGATGGGGAGGAAGGTGATCAGCGCGGAGAAGATCAGCGCGACGATCACGATCACCGCCGCGGTGCCGGGCCCGCGCTTCAACAGCGCGCGCTCCCAGTTGCGCAGCGCGCCCATGCGGGTGCGGGTGTGGATGACGTGGCGCATGGCGTTCCTCACTTGCAGATGCGGGATGCGATGGCGTCGCCGATCGCGGGGCCGACGAGACGGTTGGTGACCTGCTCGCGCAGCCACTCGTCGGGGTGGTAGGTGTCGGGGACGTGCTGCTCCCATCCCGGCTGGGACCGCACCCAGGCAGAGACGTCGATCAGCGGTCGTCCGAGTTCAGCCGCGACCTCACGCACTGCTGGCGCGTAACCGTCCAGCGTGGGGTTCGGGGTCTCGAAGATCGTCGTGTTGGCGCGGCGCAGAGCGGCCTTGAAGACCTCGACGCTCACGCTCTGGTGCTGGTCGTTGATGCCGTAGTTGCTCACCGTCGTGGCGCTAGGCTTCACGAGTTCCACGCGCATCTGTTCCGCCGTGGTGCCGCTGACGCCCAGGTTCTCCACCACGACGCGGCCCGCGCCGAAGCGCTGGTCCATGTAGCGCTGCAGATTCGACCCCTGCTGCTCCTGAGTGGAATCGCCGAACATCTGCACGACGACCGGAACGCAGGCGCTTTGCGGTTGGGCGGCTTCCGGAGCGTCGCTACCGCCGCCGCCGCAGGCCACAACCAAGCCGGTCATGACGGCGACGACGATACTGTTAGTGGTGGCTCTCATGCGGCCTCCGGAGAATCGTTGGTGGTAGGGAACTGAACGATCACAGCGGTCTGGCGCTGGAGACGTTCGAACATCTGTAGGTTGCTGATGCGCTGCAGACGCTCGTCTTCGATCCGATTGCGGATTGCAGATACACGATTCTCTTGTTCATGGCGCTTGGATGCCATCGCATCACGCTCGCGCAATGCATTCAGCGAATTCGCCAAGTACTGAGCTTTGGAGAAAGACACCTCAGCTTCGTCGGACAGTCCGCGCTGTTCGATGAAGATCGCATCGAGACGGCTGACCTCGCTGGTCAACATGTCCAGGGTCCGCTGCTCCAACGCGAGCTCTTCTTGAAGGGATTCGACTTCCATGCCGCACTCCTGTTAGAACTCCACTCGCCAGCCGCGCAGGCTGGCGGCTGGGGTCAGTCTTCTTGTTGACTCAGCTTGTATGCGCGCTGGTCGTGCTTGATGGTATTGACCGCCTGTCGGCGGCCCACGCGCTGCACCAGCTCGCGCCGCATCTGCTTCTCAGGCGCCGCCTGATGCAGCACGAAGCCGAAGTCCGCGCCGCCCGGCGATCGCGCCGGCTGCGCCTTCTTGTGTCCGGCCTTGTGGTACCGGCCCGGGCCCTTCTTCGTTGCGCTCGGCTGACGGTTGGTGATCAGGTAGTTCTGCATCTGGACTCTCCAGTTGCCGCGTCAGGCGGCTTGTTGTTGAAAAATTAACCGTTTGTGCATAGCCATTATCGGCTTGCATGGCCGAATGTCAAGCCATAAACGGCTATGAGCGAGCAAAATTTTTTAGGTGCAGAAGTGGCGGACCTGTTCCACGACTGCGGGCGCTAGGCTGTTGCTAACAATCAGCTCATACATCCGCTCGGTTGGGTGATAGTGGTCTGGGATCAGAAGGGGCCACGTCAACATGCGTTTTGTATAGGCGTGCACGTCGGCGACCGGTACGCCGCGGCGCTGAGCCTCATCGCGCATCGCCTGCGCATATGGGCGCACGTCGTAGTTTTTTGTCACGACGTTTGGCGTCTCGAAGACAAGTCGACCAGGCGGATTAGCCAACTGGCTCAGCGCTGCCCGATATTGGGTAAGGTCAGAATCCCGCGCGTCGTTGATGCCGTGGTTGATCACCACAACATCAGCGACTGCCGGCTGTGGCCACCGGGCGTTCTTCCCGTCCGCACCTTCCACAAGCTGAAGCAGGGTGGTTCCAGACACTCCCCGTCCTTCGACGACAACCCGGCCCTTCCCGAAGGCAAGGTCGAGTTGTCTCTGAAGAAGCTTCTCCGGTGTCCTGCCACCGATGCGATGTTTTGAGCCATCCCACCCAGCTTGCGTCGAGTCTCCGAAGAGTTGGACGGTGATGACCCTAGGAAGCCTACAGTCAGTGACTGTAGGCTGGTCCGGGGCCATGTACAGCCAAGGGCGGGAGATGAGGAGGAGCCCCATGGAAGTGGCCGCCGCTACGCCCCATCGGTATCGAGCCAGCAGCGCCATCATGCCGGCCAATCCACACCCCGCATGACCGCAACCAGGACCAGCCCATCGGTCACGCTGTCCAGCGTCGCAAATCCTCGAGCCCTTGCTGTGGCTTGCCAACGGCCGCCAGCATCCAACTGATAGTCTCTTAGGTAGTGGTTGCCATCAGCATCACGAACAAGCACGGGTCGCCCGGCTCGCGGCGTGGCCGATGCATCGAATCGAGCGATGCACCCCTTGTAGATTTCGGGCGACAACGCATCGTCGATGACCTCCAGCTCGAACGGCTGGCTTAGATCTGCATCCATCAATCCCTCCCAGGTGAGTCTGCGAACCTCGATTGTCTGGCGGGCATGGCTCACAGAGTGAGCCATGCCCCGGGATAGGAGTCCGATGGGACCCTTCCCTTCTGCCAGACGTACGAACTCATGGGGAGGGAGATATAGCGAATCCACGTCGACGCCAAACGCTGACGCGATCCGGCGCAGGTTCTCTGCAACCGGATTGGACTCGCCGCGAATGATGCGCCCGATGGTTGTCTGAGCAATTCCCGTCCGCTTGGCTACTGCTGGCTGGCTGCTCAGTTCAATGTGTGACGACATCAGATACGCGATGTTCGAGCCTACGTTTGGGTTCGGTGCGATCTTGTGTTTAGCCATATGAGGATAGTCGCGCAGACATCAAGCCATGTGTGGCTTGCAAGTGGAGCCATTAACGGCTAGGATCGGGTGTCCTCAAGGAGCACATGAATGAGCACCCAAGTCGAACCGATCCTTTCCTTCGTGCGCCGCAAGCTGGAGGAGTGCCGTGGCACTTGGGTCAGCGTTTCGGCAGAAAGCGGAGTGCCGTACCACACCCTGACCAAGATCGCCCAAGGCCAGGTCGAGAACCCGCGCATCGATACCGTCCAGCGGCTCGTCAATCACTTCAGCGGCGTCGAGACCGCCGAATCCACTGCCTCTGGTGCCTCGGAGGGCTGAGCCATGGCTGAAAGCTGCGCCAGCACCCTGACGCTTCGCGCAACCAGCCGCCCAACGATGGCCAGAGCCTGCAGCCGCTGGATCAGCGCTGGATCAGCATCGGCGCGACGGATCTGCAGCGCGGCTTCATGGCCGTGATTCGCGGCATCGCCCAGCCGACCACGTTCTAAGCCATGTCGCGCGGCGCTCACCTCTCCTCCCTCAGCCTAGCGGCGAGCTCTGGCTCTCCTGCTTGGGCGAGTTGTCGCGCGACAAGTTCCAGCATTTCGCAGTATTTCAGGTATGCCCATTCGACGTCCTCTGGGGTGATCAGTCTCTTCATCTGTTCCTTTCGCGCCGCCTGTGGCGAGCGCATGACTCGTGATGCCGCGGCATCGCTTTTCCCCATTGCGGATGCAACGGTGAATCGGGTTGTGCGCTCACCAGAGGCCGTCGAGCTTCCGCCCTTCAACAACGCAATGGGGATTGCCATGAGAGAGAGTCTGAAACCGAAGCTCGGGAAACCGCGCGATACCGCAGGAAACCGTGAGCGATCGGATGAGTTCGCCATCGAGTTCCTGACGCCGACGCAACTCGCGTCGTTCACTGCGATCAAGGTCATGGACGAGGTCATGTGCGCCAATGCGCTCGATGACCAGACCACCGCCAAGTTGATCGGCAAGTCCAAGGGCGACTTCTCGAAGGTGCGTCGATCACGCATCGACGACATGTGCCGGACCATCGCCGCGCTGACCCGGATCAAGGGTCATGCCGGGCTTATCCAGAAGATCGCCCATGACGCCGGAGTCACGCTACTTCGTCGCCCTCGGCGAAAAGGAGGACGAGCATGACCAACATCCACGCCCGGAACCGGGTCGCCCAGCATTACTGTGAACTCAATGGCGTTACTGAAGAGGAGCGAGTCGCTCTCATCGCTTCGCTGTATCACTGCTCTGAGCGGATGGTGCTTGAGGTCGTCACCGCAAGAGCAGTGTGCGAGTACTTGCATGCTCTGGGTATCACCCACGAGCCCGCACTTGAGGTGTTGATCGCTGCCGCGCGCAAGTTCCACATCCCGACCGAAGCGCTGCAATTGGCGGTCGACGAGCACCTGCTTTCCGTGGAGGCGTCATGACCATCAGGGCCGGAGACCTCGCCGAAGTCATCGGCGGAATGCTCGGCGAGAAGAGTCCCAACCTGGGCCTCATCGTCCGCGTGAAGGAGTTCCGCGGCGAGCACTCGCAGTTCGGCCGCATCTGGAGGTGCGAGGCCGAGTTCGCTGAGCGCGGACAGCCGGGCGTCAACGTTCCCGACGGAGCGGTCGACTTCGCCCAGGACTGGCTCCGCAAGATCGAGCCGCCGAAGCAGTCCACCACGGACAAGACCGAGCGCGAGGTTTCGGCATGAACTCCGCCTTCAGCCCCAACTACCAGTCGGTCCTGCCGTCTGAGGTCGCGAAGCGTGAGCCAGTGACTCCGGAACTGACCATCCTGCAAGGCACGGTGCTGGACTTCATCCGCGACTTCCGTCGCTCACACCAGATGCCACCCACCCGCGCCGAGATCGCGCGGCACTTCAAGTGGGCCTCGGCCAATGCCGCCGAATGCCACCTCCGCGCCCTTGAGAAGAAGGGCGCCATTCGACTCTCCGCGACTCCTCGCGGCATCTTCGACCTGGAGACAGCATGAACGACGACGACTCCATCAAGCCCGTCACGGTGGCTAATCTGGTCGCCCACCTGCAGACGTTTCCACCGTACCTGCCGGTGGCCTTCCAGCGATTCAGTGAGGCGTGCCTCTTGGAACTCGACGACCTCAAGGTGGAGTTGGCTCAGCCGCCGCGACCGGATGGCTGGGTCCACGACGCCCGTCCTGACAAGCCTTGCCAGGACTACCTAATCTTCCCCGGGAATTGAGCCATGAGCCTCCGCACACCCAACGAGCCGACGGACGACTTCCGTCTCCCCGCGAAATCGCCCGCCGCGGCGCCGCAACCGAAACCCGACGTCTGGCGCAAGACCGACACGCCGGGGATCGAGATCAACCAGGACGGGAAGCGGCGCACGGACCTGCCGACGTCGAAGCTGGTCGCGACGACCATCGTCGACACCGAAGACAGCGACGAATGAGCGCGCGGTGGGCCTACTACAACGAGATCGACGACTATGCAGCTCAGTGGCTTGAGAACCTCATCCGGGGGGGGCGCATCGCTCCCGGAGTCGTCGATCGGCGAAGCATCGTCGACGTCCACCCAGACGACCTGCGCGGCTTCCGGCAGTGCCACTTCTTCGCCGGCATCGGTGTGTGGTCGCTCGCCCTTCGGCGCGCAGGGTGGCCAGACGATCGACCTGTTTGGACCGGTTCCTGTCCTTGCCAACCTTTCAGCGCGGCAGGCCAAGGAACTGGGTTTGCTGACGAGCGGCACCTCTGGCCGGCGTTCTTCCACCTCATCAGCGAGCGCCGCCCTCCAGTCATCTATGGAGAGCAGGTTGCGAGTCGCGACGTCGACCCTTGGATCGACCTTGTATCGGATGACCTGGAAGCCCTGGACTACGCCGTCGGGGCGGTGCCGTTCCCGGCTGCGGGCGTCGGCGCGTTCCAAGCGCGAGAGCGGACGTACTGGGTGGCCCACGCCCAGGGCCACCGACGGCAACAAGAACATCCGCACCCTGGCTGGGGCTCTGAACGAGGTCAAGCGCAAGGGGGGGGCGCAGGACTTGTGTCAGGCCGCGCTGTTGTGTGGAGGCGAGGCCTCGACGGCTTCGAACGTCCGCTTAAACCCGGACTTGAGCCGGTGGCTCATGGACATCCCACCCTGCTGGACCAGCTGCGCGCCTACGGCAATGCCGTGCACGCCGAAGCGGCGCGCGTCTTCATCGAATCAACCATGTGAGGCCGCATGAGCGCCGTTCCTTCATTCCCTGCCCAGATCCGGCGGGAGCCCAACCTGGTCCCGCGAGACCGCGAGCGAGTCGTCATCGAAGACCGTGAGTGCTGGCCTGTCCGAGCTCCGAGGCGAGAGGTCGCTGCGTCGGCGCGGGTGATGAGGCGGGCGGGGAGGGTGGCTTGATGTCAGCGGTGCAACTCATGCTCGGCGACTGCCTCTCGGAGATGCGCCGCCTGGCGGACGCGAGCGTGCATGCCGTCGTGACCGATCCACCCTACGGGATCGGGTTCATGGGCAAAGCCTGGGACGGCGCCGACATCGAGAAGCGCGCTGCGGCGCGCCGAGCATCCACGGGCGGCGGCGCGACTGGTGAGAACGGTGCCCATCGTTCGAGCGCCGTGTCCGCCGGCATCTACAACCTAGCGCCCGCCGGCATGCGTGCGTTCCAAGAGTTCAGCGAGGAGTGGGCTCGCGAGGCGTTCCGCGTGCTGAAGCCAGGCGGCTACATGCTGTCCTTCGCCTCGCCGCGCACCTACCACCGGATGACTGTCGGCATCGAGGATGCGGGCTTCGAGGTGCGCGACCAGATCATGTGGGTCTTCGGCTCCGGTTTCCCGAAGTCGAAGAACGGGGACTGGGGCGGCACGGCGCTGAAGCCGGCGCACGAGCCCGTTGTCCTGGCGCGGAAGCCGCTCGTCGGCACGGTCGCGAAGAACTGGGCCGAGCACGAGACGGGCGGCCTGAACATCGATGCGTGCCGCGTCGGCTACGGCGATATGTCGCTGGATGAAGTCCGTCGACAGGCAGGATCCCCAGGCTCGAGCACAGGCGTTCCTCGCAACGCATACGGCAAATTCGCTGGAGTAGGCGGCGCGCCGATCGAATTCAACGCCGTCGGCCGCTGGCCCGCCAACCTCATCCATGACGGCAGCGACGAAGTACTCGCGATGTTCCCGGAGGCCCCCGGCCAGATCGCGAAGGCAAGCAGCAGCAGCAGGAAGACGCAGAACACCTACGGCGCCATGGCGCGCAGGTCTGGCGGCCAAGAGCCGCGCGATGCCGGCGGCAGTGCCGCGCGCTTCTTCTACTGCGCCAAGGCCAGCCGCGCCGATCGCAACGACGGCGTGGGCGGCGGTGAGGCGCCGGCTGTCGCGACCGACGCGACACCGCGCGACTGCGAGACCGCCGACTGGCCGGCCCGCAACGGCAACCACCACCCGACCGTGAAGCCCACGGACCTGATGCGCTACCTCGTGCGACTGGTCACGCCGCCCGGCGGTGTCGTGCTCGACCCGTTCATGGGCAGCGGCAGCACCGGGCGCGCCGCAGTACTCGAAGGACTCGGCTTCATCGGCATCGAGCGCGAGGTCGATTACTGGCACATCGCCCAGGCTCGGATCGAAGCGGCGACGCGCATGGCCGAGGAAGCCGCCAACGACGCTGCCATCGATTCCGCCCAGCAGGATCTTTTCGGAGACGCAGCATGACCCAAGCCAAGAAACTCATCCAAGCCATCCGCAAGCGGGGAGGGAAGGGTCTGACCTATGGCGAGCTCGAAGCGCTGAAGGTCAGCACCTGCCCGTGGCGCCGGATCACGGAGTCCGGGGCATCCCACCTGATGGAGGGCGAGGTGCTGCAGCGGCTCACCGGTGACGACGGCCTGGTCCGGTTCGTGATCGTGAAGCGCGCGGCGGCCAACGCGCCCGTGATGGTCGAGGCCGCCTGAACGTGACCGCAGTACCTCTCACCCCGCTGGATTGCGACCTGCGGGACTACCCCTCGATGCTGGTGGACGTAGCGCGCGTGCGCGACTCCGGGCTGGCATCGGACGAAACGCACGAGACCTGCTGGGCCGCGTTCCTGCTGTGGTGCGCCGCGTGGCACCAGGTGCCGGCCGGCTCGATCCCCGATAACGACGGCTGGATCGCGAAGACCGCCGGCTACGCGCTGCGGGGCAAGATCGACAAGGCCTGGACCAAGGTGCGAGAAGGCGCGCTGCGCGGCTTCGTTCGCTGCAACGATGGTCGCCTCTATCACCCAGTCGTCGCTGAGAAGGCGCTCGAATGCTGGATCGACAAGCTGGGCCGGGCCATCAGCAGCGGCAACGGCAACGCGAAGCGCTGGGGCGGAACCTTCGATGCGGCTCCCATCGAGGCGCAGATCGCCGCGGCCAAGGACCTGCTTCGCCCCCTCAACTCGCACTCCCGCGCACTGACAAAGCGGAAGCATTCGGGACACCCGATGCAGTCCGATCAGCATCCCGACGGGACTCCCAATGTTGTCCCGTCGGGATCGCAAGGGAAGGTAAGAGAAGAGAAGGGAAGAGAAGGGAATGAGTATTCCGCTACTGACGTAGCGGGATCCGCTGGCGCGGCTCCGGCTGTGGATAACTCGGCCTCGGACCCAACAGCCCGGGACGAATCGAAGAAGGCCCTGTGGCGTGACGCCAAGGACTGGCTGATCGCCGGAGGCTGCACGGCCAAGGACGCCCACAGCTACGTCAACACCCTGGCGAAGGAGAATCCAGCGGTTATCGAGCAGGCCCTGCGCGAGGCCATCAAGGTCCGGCGCGAGCCCGGCGATGCGAAGCCCTACCTCAGCGGCATCGTCGAGAGGCTCGCCGCGGAGTCGCGGAAGTTGACGCCGACCGACCGGGCAGAGCGAGCCGTCGAGGCCACGCAGCAGCGTCTCCGCGAGCAGGCCGCGCGAGAGCCTGAGCCTCCATCCGAAGCTGTGCGCGAAGCCCTCGCGGCGTCCCGCGCGAAGCTGGCCGCCAGCGCTGCCGGACTGGCGCCGAAACCCGCCGGTGCGCCGGCATCCGAAGGAGCGACCGCATGAACGTCGTCCAGTCCGCGCTGATCGCCGCGCGCGAGCCTCTCTCCGTCGCCATGCTGGTCGAGAAGACCCAGCTCGACCGCGAGGAGGTCTACACCGAACTCGTCGCCCTGGAAGCCCGCGGTCGCGCCGCGCCGATCCTGGGCTACTTCCCGCAGCGCCCGCACATCCCCGCCGCCGGCTGGATCTCCACCGGCCACGGTGCGGCACGCGACTTCGACTTCAATCCAGAGGACGATCTATGAAGCACCCCAGCGAATGGAATCTCGGCAAGCGCCAAGCTGAATCGCTTGAACTATTCGCCGAACTCGGTTGCGTCAAGTTGGTTGCCGATCGAATGGGAGTCAGCACCAGCACTGTCTGGGAGCAGATCCGCCATGCACGCATCAAGTCCGGTCGCCGCTTCACGATGCAAGTCGTGATTGCATGGGATCGCCACAAGAGGGCCCAACAATGACGAACGACGAAGTGTCGGCAAGACTTGGCATCAAGCCAAAAGAAGGCGCCTTGATTGAGGCCACCTTGGGCTTCGGCGACGGGCAGAGCGCTGCCGATGCGTTGCACATGAACTACCGCAGCTATCGCAACAAGATGGGGCACATCAGGCGGACGATGAAGATCCAGTCGACGCTTCACCTCTGCGTGGTGTACGACAGGATCAGGCGCGGTCTGAGTGCGTCTGAAGCGATGCAGGGTTTGGCGACATGAGCGAAGACCGATTCATCGCTGACCTGCACAACGCGGTGCAAGCCCATGCCCAAATCCAGCGCGCCTGGCGTTGGGCAAAGGGCATGCTTATCAACAAGAGCGGGTCCTTGATCCTCGAGATCGTGATCGCCAAGAGTAGGGAGCAGGAGCGGCTGTATCACGCCTGCTTCCGAGACCTCGCCCGTGACTGTCTGCTTGGTGGAGAGAAGCACGACGAGGAAGCCTGGAAGCGAGCCCTGCTCCAGGCCTTCTACGACGGCACCAAGGATGACCCGGAGTTCGTTGATGACTGGCGAACCCGGGCGCCGAGGATGGTCCCCACCCTGGATGGGTCTGGGGCTCTGATCACCGGAGTCGAGTCCAAGCGCTTCACCAAGCGCATGGCGCGCGGCTTCATTGAGTTCGTCCACGCCGAGGGTAACCACCGGGGCGTGAAGTGGTCGAAGACCAGTCTTGGACGTGAAACGGAAATGGCGTGAAGCGATCACCGATCCTCAGAAAGTCCCAGCCCCGGGAGAAGAAGCCCAAGCTCAGGACCTGCCCCAAGACCAAGGGAGGCTGCGGGGATGAGTTCATGCCGGTTCGTCCGATGCAGAAGGCCTGCGGGCCGGCGTGTGCGATGAAGATGAGCCGATTGCAGTTGGCGAAGAAGGAAGCGACGGCCGCGCGCGATGATCGCAAGCAGACCCGTGCTCAGCTGGAAGCGCTGAAAACCATCCCGCAGCTGAAGAAGGAGGCGCAGCAGGCTTTCAACGCGTTCATCCGTGCTCGCGATCGCGCCGCCGGCCACGCTTGCATCAGCAGCGGGAGGCCGCTGGACTGGGGAACCGCCGGTATCACCGGCAGCAAGGTCGACGCCGGCCACTACCGCAGCACCGGCAGCGCGGACCACCTTCGGTTCAACGAGGACAACTGCCACGCGCAGAGCGTGTCGGAGAACCGGGATAAGGCCGGAAACGCCGTCGCGTATCGCATCGGACTGATCCGGCGGATCGGGCTCGCGCGCGTTGAGGCGCTCGAATGCAACAACGAGGTCGTGAAGTGGACGCGCGAGATGCTGCGTGAGATCCGCGACACCTACCGACTCAAGGCCCGTGCGCTGGAAAAGGCCGCGGCGAACGACTCAACCATTCAAGACGCCGCCTGAGGCGGAACAGGAGAGCTAGATCATGGGATTGGTGACAGACATAAAATGGCGTTGCCCAGGCTGCGACAGCCTTCAGGTTGCCCAGGTCTATGGAGAATGGAACGACCCGATCGAATTCCCGGTGAACAGCGTGCCGGGTGACCGATCATTGAAGTGGAATCCACCGTGCGCGAAATGCGGGAAGTACCAGCTCAAAGAGCCGTCGACCGTCACCTATGCGCCGGCGCTGGTGAAGCAAGCTGAGGACGAAGACGAATGAAGTACAAGACCTCAGAACTCGAAGGCGCGCTGCTGGATGCGGCGGTAGCGAAGGCGGAGGGCTACCTGGAAACATCAGACTTTGAGGACATAGGAAACGCGGTCGCTGGGATCGGTGGTCCCGTTTTGTTCAAGACCGAAAGCGGCAAGCTCGGTGCGGCTGGTGTCGGAATATCCACTCTCACGAATGAATGGGCACCCTCTCGCTTCTGGCATTAGGGCGGCCCGATCATCGAGCGCAGCCGCACATTCTGCTGTCAAGCGCCGGATCGTCTCCTCGAAGAGATGGGCAAGAGCGACGACTGGAGCGCCACGTTCATTGGCCACGGCATCGGGTGGTACTTGGGACCAACGCTTCTGATCGCCGCCATGCGCGCCTTCGTCGCATCGAAGCTGGGCGAGGAGGTGGAGTTGTGATCAGAGACCAGTTACCCAGGGTCCGTTGCGCTGTCTGCAACAAGCCGGTGGAGCGCATGGAGTGGGGTGAAGACTTTAGCCGCAGGGGTGGTCAATTCATCCGTGTTTTCTGTCACCGCGAGTGGGATGAAATGCGCTTGGACCCGGAGGTCATGCGCAACAAGGCAGCCTACGACCAGTTGATGGAGCAGGAGGGCGTAGCGTTCGTGGACAAAGAGGCTGCCATGAAAATCGACGACCTCCGCGAGCGCTTCACCCGCCTGCCAAAGCTCGGCACGCCTGTCGCCGAGATGACGGAGCGCGACAAATTGGCGATCTGCTTCCACATGGGCGTGCCATGCAGCCTTGTCCAGGAAGGGACCATGCTGACGATGAAGACCGACGTCCCGTGCGCTGTCGTGGATCGGGGTGACGGCGGGTACATCGTGGCCCAGGCAGTGCATCGGGAGTTCAAGTCATGAGCCGCAAGCAGAGCAAGAGAGCCAGGTTCTACGCCAAGCAGAAGCTGATCCGTCGAAAGCGACGAGTCTGGCGGCGCATTACGCAAGTCAAGATCCCGGCTGGGGTCATGGGGCCGAGCGACGAACTGGTTCTGACCACAACTCGTAGCGAAGACGCGGCCCTGTCGTTCGCGTGGTTCGTTAGGACGCAGAACCAGATCCGTGAAAGACTTGGCATTAGCGACTACTTCCGCCAGAATTGACCCCGCTGACGCAGTAGCTTGATCTGGGACAGCGGTAGCGCGAACCGACTCCATCACTTCGGTGGTCGCGGTCGGCAAGGGCCACAGGATGTGGGTTCGAGTCCCACCCGTCAGCACAGACACACACCGAGCGCCCGGCGAAGCGGCTTACCCGGGCCATGACAACCAGCAGTAGGGGAGACGCCTCGCCGAGCATGGCATCATACCCGCCAGGGTAGACCTGGATCCTCATCACAGCGGAAGCGCGGAAGTGGCCTGTTGGTCACGCCGGAGACGCGCAAAACAGCCGATACACGAGGGATTGCGACCTCGGGAAGACAGCATGTTCATGCCCAGGCGGGGAGAAATCCCGGGAGCATGGCAGGAGGGGCCTCATTCGATGGAGGCCGCGCGGGGGGTGACGGTCCCGCCCGCTGTGATGAGGGTGTAGCTCAGAACCTAGATAGAGCGCGCGGGTCAAACCGCGAGGTCGCGGGGATGGACAGTCCCGCCCCCTCAACCATCCCCCGTCCCTGCCAGCCTCCCGCTGCGCCCCAGAAGCCCGCCCAGCACTCAAGCTCGGCGGGCTTCACCTTCAATGCCTGATAGGCAAATTCAATCGCCTCAGATAGACTCTTAGCCCATGTCAATCAGCCGGGAGGCTGGATTCGTGGGCACCGAGGCAGATCAACCGAACACCAAGCGAACCCCTCCTGACTGGGAGCGGATCGAGGCCGACTATCGCGCCGGTGTTCTATCAGTCCGTGAGATCGCTGAGGGTCACGGGATCAGCCATACGGCGATCCAGAAGCGTGCCAAAGCCAAGGGATGGTCTCGCGATCTGAAGGACCGCGTGATGGCCGCCGCCAAGGCGAAAGTTGCCAACGCGTTGCCAGGAGTTGCCGAATCGGTTGCCGGGCGGGTTGCCGCGGCAACTGAGGACGCCATCGTGGAGGCGGCATCGTCGGTGGTGGCATCCATCCTGATCACCCAACGCGAAGACATCGCCCGATACAGGCGGCTTGGCATGCGGATGCTCGGCGAACTGGAAGAGCAACTGGAGAAGTTTCCAGAGCTTGAGCAGATTGGTGAGCTGCTCCGCAAGGAAGACGAGAACGGCGTCGACCGACTGAACGACGCCTATCAGAAGGTTCTCAGCCTCCCCAACCGAAGCAAGACCCTCAAGGACCTCGGCGATGTGCTGAAGGTCCTGATTGCGCTTGAACGAGAGGCCTATGGGGTGAAGTCGGTTGAAACGGAGGAGCGCGAGAAGGCTGATCCGTTCGCTGGTAAGTCCGACAACGAAATCGCACGCCGCCTGGCGTTCGCACTGCACAAGGGCCTGACGGCCGGGAAGGGTGGGCAATGAGCACGAACTCTGGGAACCTCACGAACGCGAGTGGGACGGTGACGACCGGAGGGTCGAGCAACGTGCTGCTGGCTGCGGCGCAACGGCAGTATCTGTTCATCGAGAACCCTACGACAGGGCCAGGGCCGCTTTACGTGGCGTTCGGAGCGGCGGCGGTGCCAGGAACGGCCTACGAACTGGCGCCGGGAGGCTCGTTGACCTTCGAGACGGGCTTGGTGCCGGGGCAGAGCGTCAACGTCCGATCCGCCACTTCGGCGGCTCCGGTCATCTGCTGGTGGGCCTGAGCCATGGGAATGCAGAACCCTACCTCGCTGGCCAGTGGCTCCAGCCCCATCGCGTTCCCTGCCTACACATGGGCCGCCAAGCCTGCCGCGGCGAGTTCGTCCGGGCAGATCATTCGCATCACCGACGTCTCTGCGGGACAGAGCGGTACCGGCGGCGGCGCGCTGTTCATCTCCAACGGCGTCCGCTGGAAGCCGCTTAACGGCGAGGTGGTGATCGACGGAATCGACACCGCCAACGATGGCATCGCCAACACGGCGGAGAACATCGTCACACCGACCAGCGTCGTCATCCCTGCCGGCCTGCTGGCCAACTACGACAAGCTGAAGCTGCTGCTGACGGCCTCGAAGAACGGTGTCTCTGATACCTGCACGATCCGCCTTCTCTGGGGCTCGACTGGAACCGTAGCAGACGCCGCCATCGGTCAGATCACGGCGCTGGCTGGCGGCAATCAGTCCTTCGGATCCATGTTCGTGTTCAAGCGCATCAGCGCCACGACGATCCAGAAGATGGGATCGGCGGACACGGCGGGCGGATTCACCGGAGCGTCTCTGACGGCGTTCCCTGCGCCGGTCACGGTCCAGAACATGGACAGCAACGCCATGCGTCTGACGATCACGATGCGGATGACCAACGGCACCGAGCTCCCGACGATTCAAGACATGCAGCTGACGCTGAGCGCCAGCGACAACGCTTGACGGAGAAATCATGAAGAAGCTCATGCTCCTCGTTGCCGCTCTGCTGCTCTGTTCAAGCGCGAAGGCCGCGAACTGCGATCTCGTGATCCGTCAGTTGGACCTTTGGGGCAGTGAGGTGCCGCGGCTCGTTGCCGTCCCGGCCGGGTGTATGGGAGCGAGCGGTGTCATCGTGTACGAGGCCGCAACTATGCAGCCCCAGGTCTACACGATCGACTCGACGTTGCTGTTCGCGAGCGGTCAGCTCCGTGTTGGCTCCGTTCCGCAGGCCAACGTGACTGGACTCGTGGCCGCCTTAGCCGGCAAGTTCAATCAGCCAGGAGGAACCACCTCGCAATACCTCCGAGGCGATGGGTCCGTCTTCCCGTTCCCGACCATTCCAACGGTACTGGCACCGGTCATCAATGACAGCCCAGGTCGCGCGTTGGTGACGTCGACCAGTTCGACCGGATACCAGATCAGCGCCACTCGGAACGCCCGAGCCTGCTATGAGGGCTCGTTCGCAACCACCTCAACCATTGGCGGCCCTGCATCCGGAACCGTGGTGCTGGAGACCGCTGACACCAACAGCACGACACCTGGCGACTGGACCACCAAGGCTCGTCAGTCCTACAGCAACACGATCACGCTGGCTGTTGTGTTGAACCAGGTGCAGGGCAACAACTGGACGATCTGCCGCGACATCCCTGCAGGTAAGTACGTCCGCCTTCGATCAAGCGTTACCGGCGCTTCGTCTTCGGTCTCCATCAACACCGAGCAGCAAGAGACGCTGTACTGAAAGGCACACCATGAGCGTCGGGCAAATCCTCACCTCTGTCCATGGCCGCGAAATGGGTCTGGATGACAGGGGTTCGGTCGTACTGAACAAGTTGGATGGCTCGACGCGTGTTCTCGTTGAGCAGGATCCGGTCTCAAAGATCCTGTACGGATCCGATGGCCAAGCCCTGACGGCACCGAAGATCTCCGCGCTGTCGAGCACAGCGATCATCGGCGACTCGCTCCTGCGCAATGGCAACAACGACGGCGACCAAGCGAACTGGGGCGGGTGCTTCTCCGATTCGCATCTGCTGTATGCCAACGATCGGCTCGATGTGCCGCTCGATGTGATCGGACTGTTCGCGGTGGGCGGGAAGACCGTCCGGGAAATCATCAACGAGCAGTTGCCGCAGGCTCTGGCAAGCCCGGCACGCACCGTGATCGTGAAGGCCGGAACGAACAGCCTGAACACGCAACTCGGCACGACCGGGTCGAATCAGAGTTGGATCGCTACCGCTGCCGACATGGCCGAACTGATTGCCGCGCTGGCACCACAGAAGGACTTGGTCATCCTGCAATCGGAGCAGCCGGTGATCTCGTCACTGACCACGAACACGAAGTGGCGCTCTGGTGATATCCCGCGCTTGAACCGCGCCTATGCCGATATCGCGGCTGGCTACAAGAACGTCCTGTTCGTGGACCTGTACAACCCGCTGGTGAGTGGAAGTTCCACCGATCGCGATGCCAAGACAGGATCCGTGAATGCCACCGACGGCATTCACTACCAAGCCAAGGGTGCGCGCATCGCCGGTTATGCGTTGGCCGACGCGATCTTGGACCGCATCACGCTCACGAAGTACCGGACGCTTGGCGCCAACCTGCTCCCGACTCTCAACTCCGCTTCTGGTGGAACGACGTCGCCGGCATCCGGTAGTGCCGTGAGCGGCAACGTGCCAGCAGGATGGAACCTGCAGATCGTTGGCGTCGGCGCCAACATCACGGCGACCATCAGCAAGGTCGGAGCGACGCGATGGCGCATGGTGACCAATGCAGCAGCAGCTGACGCCACGATCACGATGCAGAACATCGACACGGCAGGCCTGGCTACTCTGGTCGCGTCTGGTGATGTGGTGCAGGCATTTGCGAACTTCGACTTCGTCAGCCAGAACGCAGGCGGTTCGAGCACTTCGCCTCAAGTGCTGATCGGACGCCTACTGATCAACAAGGACAGTGGATCCAGGTTTTGGACCGCGGGAGCGACGAATGGCGCGGGTGGATCCACGGATGCGACGCCGGTCATGCCGCTGGGCCTGCAAGCCAACCGCAAGACCTTCCCCTGGACCGTCCCTAGCGCCAACACCAACTTGCTCGTCGGCCTTAGCTTCGCGGTCAAGAGCGGGACACAGATTCAGGTTGAGTTCAGCGACATCGAGCTTCGAAAGCTGACATGAAATCCGCCGCGCAGCGGTTCTGCGCATCTCCACCACTACGCAACAGCAGGAGTTCAATATGCCTCAAGACATCGGAGTTTCCCTCCACGGACGCCGCGTCGGCCTTGCCGCCGCAGGCCCCGGGATCTCGGCCGGGTTGGTCATCAACCATGTGGCGCCGACCAACCACCAGACGCTGCTCGGCCTCTCGCGCACGATCCAACTGACCTCAGCCCAGCTGCTGGCGCTGAATGCCACGCCAATCGCGCTGCTACCGGCCCCGGACGCGGGAATCGCGACGGTCGTCACACGCTGGGCCATCTACAAGCCTGCTGGCACCGCCTACGCTGGCGTTGCGGCTGGCGCTGACCTAGTGCTGAAGTACACCGGCGCCGCCGGTGCCCAGGTGTCGAGTGTGATCGAGACGACCGGTTTCCTGGATCAGGCGACTGACCAGAACCGCGTCGCGGGCATGCCAGGGTCGACTGGCGCGACGGCCGGTGACTACGCGCCGATCAACGCACCAGTGGTGATTCACATCCTGGCATCGGGTCTCACGACCGGCACGTCGCCTCTGTGGGTTCGGATCTGGTACGACCTGATCCCGCTGAACTACACGGTCTGAGCATGCAGCTGGCCGACGTCCTCGCAGCCCTCCGCGGTCTGCCCGCTGAAGAGCGGGCGATCGTGGAGCGCGAGGCGTTGGAGGCGACGAAGGAACTGGTCTGGGTGCCGAACCCTGGTCCCCAGACCGAGTGCTACTACTGCGAGGCCGATGAAACTCTGTTTGGCGGAGAGCCTGGGGGCGGCAAGTCTCAGGTTCTGATCGGCCTTGCGCTCACTGCTCACGACCGTTCGTTGCTCCTGCGCCGGACCGGCAAAGAGGCAACGAAGTTCGTCGGCGAGATCGAGGACATCGTCGGGTCTCGCGACTGCTACAACGGCAAGGATGACCAGTGGCGATTCCCTGACTCGCGTCTGATCGACCACGGCGGATGCCAGCACGAGGATGACAAGCAGAAGTACAAGGGCTCGCCTCACGATTTGATCGGCTTCGATGAGCTCACGGATTTCACCGAGAGCCAGTACATGTTCATCAAGCAGTGGAACCGCACGACCAAGCGCGGACAGCGTTGCCGCGTCGTTGCGTCGTCCAACGGGCCGAGCTCGGCTGCTGGCCTGTGGGTGGTTGGGCGATGGGCCGCATGGCTTGACCCGACCCACCCGAACCCGGCTCAGTCCGGAGAGATCCGCTGGTATCTCGTCGATGGCAATGGTGACGAACAAGAGGTTGATGGCCCTGGTCCGTATCAGGTCCTCGGGCGCACGGTGCGCGCCAGCAGCCGCACGTTCATCCGGTCGAAGCTGGTGGACAACCCGGACCTCGCGGAGAGCAACTACGGCTCGGCCCTGATGAACCAGAGCAAGGAGAACCGCAAGGCCTACGCCCTTGGCGACTTCACGGGCGGACTCGAGGATGACCCATGGCAGGCGATTCCGACCGAATGGGTGAAGCAGGCGCAGGAGCGCTGGGGCCCGGTGCCGCCGGCCGGCGTGCCGATGTGCAGCATCGGATGCGACGTGGCTCAAGGTGGATCGGACAGCAGCGTCCTCGCCGCCCGGCATGACGGATGGTTCGCTCCGCTGGTGTCGAAGCCTGGCACCGACACGCCGACCGGCAATGAGGTCGCCGCGATGGTTCTGGCCAAGCGGCGCGACAACTGCACGATCGTCCTCGACGTCGGCGGCGGCTACGGGGCAGACGGATACGGACACCTCCGCGGCAACGGTGTCCAGAACATCGTTCCCTACATGGGCGTCAAGGCTAGCGAGCGCAGGACGGCGGACAACCTTTGGAAGTTCGCCAACATCCGTACCCAGGCCTATTGGCAGTTCCGTGAGGCACTGAACCCTGACCAGCCGGGCGGCTCGCCGATCTTCCTGCCGGATGACCGGCTCCTGATGTCGGACCTCACCGCTCCCACGTACTGGGTGCAGTCCAACGTCCTGCACCTGGAGTCGAAAGAGGACGTGGTGAAGCGCTTGGGTCGTTCAACAGACCGCGGCGACGCTGTCGTCATGTCCTGGTATGCAGGCGCGAAGGCGGCCACCGACTGGAACAACTGGGTTGCAGGCCAAGGGCGCAGGGGCGGAAGGCCCGGCGTCGTCATGGGGCATCAAGCGGCACGAAGGAGAAAATGAAATGGGCAAGTTGACGAAATTCGTCGCGCCGATCGCGACGCTGGCCGGCACGTTCTTTGGCGGCCCTGCTGGCACCGCCATTGGGGGTGCTTTGGGTTCTGCCGCCTCATCGGGCCTCGCTGGGCTGGTGAAGCAAAACCTGCCGAAGCCTGTGGCGCCAACCGTGATGCCGACTCCTGATGACGATGCGGTTCAGCAGGCCAAGAAGCGCCAGATTGCTGAGATCCAGGCGAGATCGGGACGAGCGTCAACCATCCTCAGCGGCGGCGACCGGTTGGGTGGTTGATCATGCAATCTCACGTCACCGAACTCATCAGTCAAGGCACCAACCTCTGGGGTCGGCGTGCGTCGCTGGACTCGCTGTGGCAGGAGCTCGCGGACAACTTCTATGTCGAGCGCGCCGACTTCACAACGAAGCGCTATCTAGGGGATGAGTTCGCCGCCCACCTGACGACCAGCTATCCGCTGATGGTCCGTCGCGACCTGGGAAATTCGTTCTCCTCCATCCTCCGTCCATCGGACAAGGAGTGGTTCTACATGGCGGTTGATGGGGTCGACAGTCACGATGCGAAGGCATGGCTGGAGTGGGCCTCAAAGAAGCAGAAGCGCGCGATGTACGAACGGGCCTCGCAGTTCGTCCGGGCAACGAAGGAGGGCGATCACGACTTCGCGGCCTTCGGCCAATGCGTGATCACCGTCGACATCCGTCCGGACCGGACTGGACTGCTCTATCGCTGCTGGCACCTTCGCGACGTGGTGTGGACGGAAGGCATGGATGGGCAGGTCGAGACGGTGCATCGCAAGTGGCGTCCCACGGTATCCACGCTGATTCAGACATTCGGAGAGAAGGCCGTCGGCGCCGAGATGAAGCGCCGGTATGAGAAGGACCCGCACTGCGAAGTTGAGATCCGCCATGTCGTTATCCCGACCAACCAGTACAAGGGCGAGCAGAAGTTCCGCACGAAGCTGGTTTCGATCTTCATCAACGTTGAGGACGGAGTTGAGATCGAGGTCTCCGGCGTCCGGGTCAATCCGTACGTGATCCCACGCTGGCAGACCGTATCCGGCTCCCAGTACGCCTACAGCGCAGCAACCGTGTGCGCGCTGCCTGATGCTCGTCTACTGCAGGCAATGACTCTCACTCTGCTGGAGGCTGGCGAGAAGGCTGTGAACCCACCGATGATCGCGACATCGGATGCGATCCGCGGTGACATCAGTCTCTACGCTGGCGGCATCACCTGGGTAGACCAGCAGTACGACGAACGACTTGGCGAGGTGCTTCGCCCGCTGGGAATCGATAAGACTGGGCTGCCGCTCGGCTTGGACATGACCAACGACACACGCGCGATGCTGCGCCAGGCGTTCTTCCTGGACAAGCTGGATCTGCCGATCCGTGGCCCGGAGATGACCGCCTACGAGGTCGGCCAGCGGGTGCAGGAGTACATCCGCAACGCCCTGCCTCTCTTTGAGCCCGTGGAGACAGACTACAACGGCGGCCTGTGCGAGCGGACCTTCGACGTGATGCTGCACGCTGGAGCATTCGGATCGGTCGATGAGATCCCCGAGGAACTAAGCGAGGCCGAGGTCCAGTTCAAGTTCGTCAGCCCGCTGCGCGACGCTGTCGAGAAGCAGAAGGGCCAGACTTTTGCCGAAGCCAGCCAGATCATCGCCCAGGCCGTGGCGCTGGATCCGGGCTCGGCCAATGTGATGGACGCCAAGGCAGCGCTGCGCGACACGCTCGAAGGCATCGGCGTTCCGGTCAAGTGGACGCGCTCGGTTGAGCAAGTCCAGGCGATCTCCGACCAGCAAGCCGCGATGGCTCAACAAGAGCAGGCTCTGGCCGCTCTCCAGCAGGGCGCCACCGTGGCGAAGGACCTGAATGAGGTGGCTGCATGACGTGCATTGCATGGGATGGTAAGACGCTGGCCGCCGACAAGGCTGCGACGCTCGCTGGGTTTCGCTCAACGGTGACCAAGATCCAACGTGTGGGTGACGCCATTGTGGCAATGGCAGGCGACGAAGCGGCATTGATGGCCGGGCTTGCATGGCTCCGTGCTGCCAGGAACCCTCATGAGTACCCGGAACTGATGAAGACCACTGACAGCGTCATGTGGGAGATCAACAAGAAAGGGCTCTTCACGTACAGCAAAGGACCGTTCCCGGGGCGCGTCGAAGACCGATTCTTCGCCACTGGGTGCGGTCGCGACTACGCGCTGGCTGCGATGTATCTGGGCCACGATGCGCGCCGCGCCGTTGAGGTTGCGTGTGCGCTTGATGCCAACTGCGGCAATGGCATCGACACGCTGGAGCTCGAGGAATGAGCGAGCGCCAGACAAAGCCGAAGGCGCCGCGCCAGCCCTGGCACCCCGCCGTGTGGGAGAACGGGGACGCCTCCGCGATCCAAGCCATAGCCCGTGGTGACGCTTCACCAGAACAGCAGCGCCGCGCGCTGGACTGGATCATCAACATGGCAGCCATGACCTATGACGAGACCTTCGTTCCAGGCCAGGCGGATGTATCCGACTTCCTCGCTGGGAAGCGAAGCGTCGGGACTCAGATCGTCAAGCTCCTGAAGGTCAATGTCAGGGCGATGCTCGAAGCCAAGAAGTAACCACTGCCCGCAAGGGCCTCATCAACGCCGCGCCATGAAAGGACACCCGGCAATGACAACCACCCTACAGGCCATCAGAGTCGAATCCGAATGGGACGGAGACATCCGATCCCCTGACTTCGACAACCTGATCGAGGCCTTCCGCACGCGTCTGACCAACATGGAGCGACACGCGCAGTTCGTGCTCCCCATGATGTTCCAGATCCACTTCGACCGTGAGAACCAGCATGTGGCGCTGATCGGCGACTACATCGTTGACGAACAGCACTAAGGAGAACCCATGCTCATCCATCACCTGATCCGTCGCGCCGTCTACCAGGAGGAGAACAACGGCAACCCGCCGCCTGGAGGTGGTGAGCCGCCGGCCGGCGCTGGCAACCCGCCGCCGCCAACCGGTACACCGCCGAGCAACCCGCCCGCGAATGAACCGCCTGCAGGCGCTCCGCCGAGCCCGCCCGCCAATCCGCCCGAACCGCCGAAGCAGACCTGGCCGGAAGACTGGCGCAAGCAGATGGCCGGCGACGACGAAAAGGCGCAGAAGCTCTTCGAGCGCTACACCGACCCGGCTGCGGCCGGCAAGGCTCTTCGTGAACTCAACCTCAAGATCAGCAAAGGTGAGCTCCGTTCGTTGCTGAAGAAGGACGCGACGCCGGAAGAACTGGCCGCGTGGCGCCAAGAGCAGGGCATCCCGGAAAAGCCGGAAGGCTACGAACTCAAGTTCGACAACGGCCTGGTGATCGGGGACGACGACAAGCCCCTCGTGGACCAGTTCGTCGCAGCGATGCATGGACAGAACGCCTCGCCTGCGATGGTCAAGGCTGGCGTCGAGACCTACCTCAAGATGACCGAGGCGGCGGCCATCCAGCGTCAGGAGATGGACGAGGCCAACAAGACCGAGGTCGAAGACACGCTCCGGCAGGACTGGGGCGGCGAGTACCGCAAGAACGTCGATGGCATCCGCTCCCTGCTGAGCAACGCCGGCAACGACATCGCTGAGGCGATCAGTCATGCCCGTGGTCCCGATGGCCGCGCGCTCATGAACAACCCGGCCGTCGTGAAGTGGCTGGCCGGGCATGCGCGCGAGATGGGCTTCACGGGCGGCACCGTCACCCCGGCCGGCGGCGACCGCCTGGAGTCCGTCGATCAGGAGATCGCGAAGATTGAAGCCATGCAGTACCAAGCGGATGGGACGCGGAACCCCGCCTACTGGAAGGACGAAGCGCAGCAGAAGCGCTACCGCGAACTGCTGGGTGCGAAGGAGCGCCTCAAGAAATGATTGCGATAGTGCAACGCTATCGCTAAACTCGCTGCGATAGCTGAAAGCTATTTGCCGCAGCGAGGCCCTGAAGCGGGTCAGTCGGCCCCTTCAGGGCACCCCGACGGATCAGCCACAAGACACCCCGAGCGAGGCGCAAACCTCAATCTCAAGGAGTCCACACCGTGGCTGATACCGCATTCCAGACACAGTACCGACAGGAGCTCATCCAGGGCTTCGAGCGTCGGCAATCCCTCCTCCGCCAGACGGTGACCACGGAAGGGGTCATCAAGGGCAATTCCATCGTCTTCGACGTGATCGACTCCGGCGGCGCCAGCGCGGTGACGCGCGGCGTGAACGGCCTGATCCCGGCGCGCACGGACAACAACACGCAGTACACCTGCCCGCTGACCGAGTGGCACGACCTGGCCAAGAAGACGAACTACAACGTCTTCGCGTCCCAGGGCGACCAGCGCGCCGCCATGCAGGACACGACCATGGCCGTCATCAACCGCAAGGTGGACGACCAGATCATCAGCGAACTCGCCACCGGCACGCTGTACGCTGGTGTCGCGCCGACAACGCTGAGCATCGCCAAGGCGCTGCAAGCCATCGCCATCCTGGGCAACAACAACGTTCCCATCGACGGCAACATCTCCGGCCTGCTGACTCCGGCGGCCTGGGCGTACCTGATGCAGGTCAAGGAGGTCACCTCCAAGGACTACGTCAACGACACCAAGCTGGTCGACGCGCCCATCCGCTTCCGCTGGGCCGGCGTGATTTGGATGGTCCACACCGCCCTGCCGGGCAACGGCACCGCGAACGAGCGCCTGTTCGTCTACCACAAGTCGGCCATCGGCCACGGCATGGACGTCAAGGGCATCCAGTCGCCGGTCGGATACGACGAGGAGCAGGACTACTCGTGGGCCCGCTGCTCTGCCTACATGGGACCGAAGCTGCTGCAGAACAGCGGCGTAGTCTCGATCCGCCACGACGGTTCCGGCATCGCCGCGACCGCCTGACCCAAGGAGAACGAAATGCCGTATTCCACCGCAACCCCGCCGCGACTCAAGTCCAACGGCGGACTGTACGGAGCGGGCCAGACCTGGACCTACTCCACTGCCGACACCGTGGCGACGGTCGACACTGCCGGCTACATCACCAACGGCCTGGATCTGGGCATGAAGGTGGGTGACCTGGTCGAGGTCACCGTGACCGGCACCGGTGTGATCACCGATCACCGCGTGGTCTCCGTGGGCACCGTTTCGCCGGGTTCCGTGGACCTTGGCGACGGCACCGTCATCGGCGCGGCCACGAACACCGACTGATGTCTCCTCCTTGATCCCTTGTGGGTCACCCGCGCCGACGCCATCCAAGGAAGGCGTCGGCTTTTTTCCAACTGGAGTCCACATGAAACCCATCACCCGTTCGCAGTTCTCTCTGGCAGATAGTGTGCGCACGCGCTATTCCGTGACGGTCGAGCCGGAAAGCACACTGGAAGACGTTCTGAAAGAGGAAGCAACGCAGCACATCGCGGCCCAGCTTCGCGTGAGCGACATCCTCGAAGTCACGCCGGCCGACCAGTCTTGGTATGCCGAACTGATGGTGAAGGACTGCGGTCGAAACTTCGCCAAGTTCCACGTTCTTCAGTTCACGGAACTGGTTCCCACCGAGCCTGCCGGCGACTCTGGCAAGGAGTCGGCCTACGTCGTGAACTGGGGCGGACCGCATCAGAAGCACCGCGTTATTCGCAAGGCCGACGGCGAGGTCCTGAAGGACGGCTTCTCCGACAAGAAGACGGCCAACGCCTGGATCACGGAACACGAGAAGGCCTGACATGACCACGATCAATCCAACTGTCGGGCGCAAGATCTGGTACCGCCCGAGCGAAGCGGAGCGCCAGGGCTACCGGTCGCTGGCGCTTCTGCCTGATATCGATGGTGAAGGCTTCCAGCCATTGGACGCGACCATCGTTGGCGTGCACGGCGCCGACCGGATCAACCTGCTGGTCGTTGACGCGATTGGCCGGGCGTGGCCGAGACTCAACATCCTGCTCATTCAGGAAGGCGATATGCCGCCCGATGGTGAGGCCTATGCGCAGTGGATGCCTTACCAGACCGGCCAAGCTCAAAAAGCTGCTGAAGCGGCCAAGGACTGAGCATGACCACCAGCCGTATCCAGCTCTACAACGGCGCCCTGGTCAACCACCTGGGCCAACGCGCAATCGCCAACCTGACGGTGAACGAAGCCGCGCGCCGGTACCTGGACACGGCCTGGAATAACGATGCGGTGAAGTGGTGCCTGGAGAAGGGGCAGTGGAAATTCGCCATGCGCTCCGTCCAGCTGGACTACTCGCCCAGCGTCGAGCCGGGGTTCCCTGGCTTGCAGTACGCGTTCAACCTGCCGGATGACCTGGTGCGTCTTGCCGGTGTGTTTCAGGACGAGAGCATGAAAGTTCCGTACCTGGACTATCGCGAAGAGGGTGGGTTCCTATGGGGCAACCTGGAGACGATGTATGTCCGGTACGTGTCGGATGACGAGTCCTGCGGTGGTGACTTCTCGCTATGGCCGCAAAGCTTCATCGAGCTCGTCGAGATCCATCTTGCTGCCAAGGTAGCCAAGCCGCTGACGCAGGACGACAACCTGCAGGACAAGCTCGAGGCCAAGCGCGATCGCATCGTTCTGAAGGCCGCCCTGGCCCGCGACGCGATGGAGGAGCCGACCAAGTTCCCGCCGCCTGGAAGCTGGGTCAAGTCTCGCTTCAGTGGTCAACGCTACCGCCGGGCGGGTGACCGATGAGAGGAGACCACGAGATCCTGGCGTTCAACCGCGGCGTCGTGTCGCGGCTGGCTCTGTCGCGCATCGACCTGAACAAGATGAAGTTCAGCGCCGAAATCCAGCGCAACTGGATGCCGCGCGCGCTGGGGTCGATGATGCTTCGCCCGGGGCTCGGCTACCTCGGCGCTTTCCCTGGCCAGGAAAAACTGATCGAGTTCATCTTCTCGGCGCAGGACACAGCCCTGATCGAGATGTCGGCCGGGCAACTGAGGGTTTGGAAGGACGACGCTCTGGTGACTCGCCCTGCCAACGGCTCAGCCTTCACCAACGGAACTTTCAACACTGACCTGTCCGGGTGGACGGACCTTGACCAAGCTGGCGCGACGTCCATCTGGGTGGCCGGCGGATTCATGGGTCTCACAGGTGACGGAACCAACTATGCCATCCGTGAACAGCAGGTCGTCGCAGCGGCCGGGGACCAAGCGGTCCGCATCGTCGTGACGAGAGGTTCGGTAACGATCCGGGCCGGATCCGTTTCGGGCGGAACTCAATTTTTGCGCGACACGACGCTGGGCGCAGGTACGCACAGCATTGTGATCCCGACCACAGGGGCCAGCTTCTTCTTCCAGTTCCGAAGCCGGACGTCGCGTCAGGTGCTGATTGACAGCATTGCAATCGAGGCGGCTGGAGCGATGACTCTACCGACCCCATATGCAGCCGCCGACCTGCAGTACCTGCGGGCCATTCAGTCGGGTGACGTGATTTTCCTTGCGTGCCGCGGATACCAGCAACGCAAGATCGAGCGTCGATCGAATGGCTCTTGGTCCGTGACGCTTTACCAGCCGGTCGACGGTCCGTTCCGAGTTCAGAACACCACACCGACCACGCTGACGGCAACCGGCCTGAGCGGCAACATCTCAATTACTGCGTCGTCGGATGTGTTCGCGCCCGGCCACGTTGGAGCGCTCTTCTCCCTAACGTCAGTCGGTCAGATCGTGACGACATCGCTGTCTGCGGCAAATACCTTCGGCGACCCGATCCGCATCACCGGAGTTGGTGACGCCCGCGCATTCTCGATCGTCAACTCTGGAACGTTTGTCGCGAACCTGACGCTGCAACGGTCCGTTGGGTCTCCTGGAACCTGGCAGGATGTCCCCGGCGAGACGTACACCGGGGTGGGCAGCAAGTCGTACAACGATGGACTGGACAACCAGATCATCTACTACCGCGTCGGCATCAAGACGGGTGACTACACGAGCGGAACCGCAACGACGACGTTGAGCTACGCCAGCGGCTCGATCACTGGTGTCGTGAGGATCACCGCGTACATCAGCCCGACGTCTGTATCGGCTGAGGTACTGAGTCCGCTCGGCGGTCTGACTGCCACCGACACCTGGGCCGAGGGACTGTGGTCGGACTTCCGCGGCTGGCCGTCTGCTGTCGCCATCCATGACGGACGGCTGTGGTGGTGCGGCAAGGACAAGTTCAACGGATCGGTGACGGATGCTTTCGAGTCGTTCGATCCGGACTTCGAAGGAGATGCCGGGCCCATCTCGAGATCCATCGGATTCGGGCCGGTCGACAGCATCAACTGGCTGATCTCGCTGGATCGGCTCGTGGCCGGGACGGACAGCATGGAGTTGGCTTGCCGGTCGTCCGCGCTGGATGAACCACTGACGCCGACCAACTTCACGCCCAAGAAGACCGGCACCCAAGGAACGGCAGCCATCCCGGCACAGGAGATCGACGGTAGTGGGATCTTCGTCCAGCGCTGCCTGTCCCGGCTCTATCAGATGAGCTACGGCAACTCCGCGCGCGAGTACGACGAGAGCGACCTTACTGCTCTGGTTCCGGACCTGTGCTCAGCAGGTGTCGTGGGGATCAAGATCCAACGCCAGCCCGACACCCGGCTGCACGTGTGGCTGGCTGATGGCACTGTGGCGGTCCTGATCATCGACCGAACGGAGAACCTGCTGTGCTGGGTCACGATCCAGACAGACGGCGTTGTCGAAGACGTGGCCGTGCTCCCCGGCGTGGAAGAGGATGCCGTCTACTACGCCGTCAGACGCGAGGTGCAGGGTGTTGTCGTCCGATACCTCGAGAAGTGGGCGCTGGAGAGCGAAGCCCGCGGCGGCGTCACCAACAAGATCGCCGACTCGTTCGTGATGGGTTCTGGTTCCTCGGTGAGCGCGCCACACCTGATCAACCGTCAGGTCACCATCTGGGCGGATGGAAACGACGTCGGCACCGCCATCGTTGACGGTTCCGGCAACGTCGCTTTGCCGGGAACCTACGCGAGCGTCTGCGTTGGCCTCTTCTATGAGGCGATCTTCAAGTCGACCAAGATGGCCTATGTCGTTCCACCCGGGAAGTCCGGTCTGCATACCAGCAAGCGGCTGAATGCGCTGGGTCTGGTGCTGGTCGATACACACGCGCAAGGGGTCCAGTTCGGCCAGCGGCTCGATGAGCTCAACGATATGCCGCAGGTTGAAGATGGATTTGAGATCGACGTCAACCAGGTCTGGAGCGAGTACGACAAGGACGTCGTCCCGATGGATGGTTCTTGGGACAACGACGCCCGCCTGTTCCTGCGGGCAGCATCGCCTCGGCCGGCCACGGTCACCTCGGCGGTAATCACCATGGCGAACCACTCATGACGATCCGATTCGCGACCAGAGAAGACGTCGCCGTCTGGTTCAACGGACGCGTTCCGTCGACCATGCGAGCCGTTGTTCTTGAGCAAGATGGGCGAGTGACTGCAATCGCTGGGCTGGCCCAAGGTGCAGACGGAATGCAGGCCTTCAGCGAGATCCGTGACGAGAGCCGAAAGCACAAGGTGGCACTGACTCGGCTGGCCATCGCCTTCGGTCAGTTGCTGGCGGCCTGCCGAGGCCCGGTGTTCGCTATCTGCGACAGCCGTGAACCAACATCCCCTGGGCTCCTGAGTCATCTGGGCTTCCAACAAGTCACGAGTGAGGTCTGGCGCCATGGCTGAATTTGCTGCCTTTCTCCCGGTCGCATCGACCGTTCTGCAGACGGTTGCGCCAATCCTTGAAGGCAATGCGGCAGACAAGTCCGCCGGCTATCAGGCCGCGCAGCTTGAGCAACGGGCAGGACAGTCACGCGCGACGGCTCAACGCCAGTCCATTGAGGATCGCCGTCAATCCAGACTAGCTTTGTCGCGACTCCAGGCGCTGGGCGGAGGGGGTGGTGGCGACGAAACCATGGTCAAGCTCGCCAGCGACATCGCTGGCGAGGGCGAATACCGCGCCCTGACGTCGCTGTACGAAGGCGAGGAGCAGGCTCGCTCTGATGAGCAGCAAGCCGGCGCTGTGCGGGCAAGCGGGAAGAACGCAAAGCGGGCTTCGCGCATCAAGGCGATCCCTTCCATCCTCACGGGCTTCGGCGACATCTCCTCGATGTTCGGTGGTGGCGCGAAGTACAACTACAACAACGATGCCAGTGGGGCGAAGTTCTCCGCCGCCGGCTCTGACGTGAGGGCTCGTCGCTGATGCCTCGCCTCCCATCCCTCGATACCGTCGCGCGCGCTGCGCCGCGATCGCAGCGTTCTATCGCGTCGGTCAATGACGGTGGCATCGGTCAGGCGCTTGGAAGTGTGGCCGGCGCCGTCGACCAGCTTGCGAAGGAGGCTGATGCCCAAGCTGTGTTCAGCGCGCGTCGGCAGCTGGACGATTGGGAACGGTCCGCAATCTACGATCCGGACAACGGCGCCATCAACAAATTGGGGCAGGACTCGTTTGGACTGCAGGAGGCGATCCCCAAGTCGTTCGACGAGGCGTCCGCGAAGATCGGAGAAGGACTCACTTCTGAGCGCCAGCGTCGCGCCTTCCGTGAACTCTCCGCTTCGCGCCGCAATCAGGTTCTGGACTGGACTGATCGCCACGTTCAGCGCGAGAAGGACACCTACGATCGAGGACAGTTTGAGGCCGACATCCAGTCCGTTCATGACCGTGCAGCCCGGTTCGCCGGTGATCCAGCGCGAGTGAAGGCGGAGATGGCCACGGGCGCCGCGCGCACGATCGGATACCTCCGCAGCAAAGGTCGCAGCGAAGAAGAGATCGCACAGACCATCCGAAATCAGGACGAGAAGACGCACGTGGCGGTGCTTGACACGCTGCTGGCCGGCGACAACTGGAAGGCAGCAAAGGGCTACCTCGACAAGAACGCCGAGGCGATGAACCCGGCCGCCGTCCTGCGGCTTAGCAACCAGATCCAGAAACAGGAGGATTCCGTCGAAGGAACTGCCGCGGCTCACGCTGTGATCGGAGCCATCCAGCCCAACATGCAGCCAACAGACCTGGACCGGGTGATGAACATCACCATGGCTTCGGAGTCCGGTGGTCGTCGGTACGGCACGGATGGGAAGTTACTCACGAGCTCTGCCGGCGCCAAGGGCGAGATGCAGGTCATGGACTCCACCAACCTGGATCCTGGGTTCGGTGTGAAGGCGGCCAAGGACAACAGCCCGGACGAACGTGCGCGCGTCGGACGTGACTACCTCAACGCCATGATCAAGCGATACGGCGGTGACATGTCGAAGGCATGGGCTGCGTACAACGCTGGCCCTGGCCGGGTTGATGAGGCTCTGGCTACCGCCAAGGAACAGGGCGATCCGGAGTGGACGATCTTCCTTCCCCAGGAGACCCAGGCCTACGTCGCCAAGAACATGGCGGCGCTAGATGCCGGAGGCGGCGCCCCGCAGCGTCCGACCCTCAAGGAGGTGCATGACAACGTGCGCCGCACCCTGGTCGGCCAACGCCCCGAGCGCATCAAGGTCGCGCTAGACGAATCGACTCGTCTCTTCAAGGAACAGACCGATGAGATCAAGCAGCGAGAGGATGAAGCGCTTGCCACCGCGCAGCGAGGCTTGGCGCAAAACGGCGGCTCGTGGAACGCTCTGCCGCCGTCGGTTCGCAATGCCGTCCCGGCAGGGAAGGTGGATGACCTGCTGAACTTCGGCGCGCGGGTAGCCAAAGGAGAGGATCAGACGGATCCGATCGTGTTCCAGAAGATGGCCACGGACGATAAGTGGCTGAAGGGAATGTCCGACGCAGAGTTCTACTGGCAGTCGCGCAAGCTCTCCCAGGCGGATCAACAGCAGATGGCGCTGCGCCGCGGGCAACTGATTAGCGGCAAGGGTGGAAACGGCCCTGGCGATGTCGACTTCGCTTCGCTGAACTCGACGTTGAACTCGAGACTGAACCAGATGGGCATCGACCCGACGCCTCCGGATCGTGACAAGGCTGGACAGCAGCGGGTGGGTGCCATTCGCAACGCGGTTCAGAGTTACGTGCTACAGCAGCAACAGCAGGCCGGAAAGAAGTTCGACGACGCCATGATGGCCAAGACCATTGATCAGGCGATCGCAAGGAAGGTCCAATTCCGTACGACTGGATTCTTCGGCGGCGTGACGGATTCCTCTGAACGGCTCCTGACCATGCAGGCGGGCGACATCCCGCCAGCTGTACGAGAGAAGCTCAAGGCCGACTTCAAGGCCAACGGCGTTCAATCCCCATCGGATGGCGACATCCTGGGCGCATACCTTCAACTGAAGCTCCGCTGATGGACGAAGATACTCTCGATACTGCTGGCGCGGTTTCTCGCTATATCGCCGGACGCAAGCCTGATACACAGGTCCGCACCAGCATGGCTGTCGGTGTGGCCGCGCAGCCTGACCAGGAGGCGGAGTTCCGCCGCCTGGCTCAGCGCGCCGGAGTGCCGCTGGACACTGCCAAGTCCATCCCGGATGAGGTGAAGCGTACTGCAGCGCTGAATACGGTCGACTTCAACGACCTCGCCGTGCGCTTCCCGTCGACCACCCGGTATCTCTCGGACGTCAACAATGCCCAGATCGCGCATGACGATGTTGACGGGATGAGTCTGACAGAGGGATTGGTCAACTCGTTCAAGCGCGGCATCCCCAGCCTGAAGCAGAACCTGTCGGCCCTGGCCATCGGCGCCCGCCAGTCCAGCGTCGCACGCCTGGAGCGAGAGTTGTCGGAGCGCGCCGCTGGCCGTGGACGTGAAGATCCTGGCCTTGCTACCATCTCTAACGATGGACTCCGTGAACGCATTGCCGGCATGCGTGGCGCCGATGTGCGTGAGGTCGGGACCATCGTGTCGACTCAGGGCGAGAAGAACCAGCTCCCTTCGGATCCAGTCGTCCAGCGGGTGATGGATGCCAAGGGATTCGGCGATGCCATCTCGGCGTTCTCTACCGACCCGGTCAAGTTCGTCGCCAACATCGGACCGGAGAGTCTGATCCAGAGTGTCCCTGGCATCGGAGCAGCTGTGGTAGCAGGCCCGGCCGCTGGCGCTGCGGCTATGGGTGGTGGGTCATTTGCTGTCGACTACGGCGCTACGCTGATGGAGGCGCTCCAGAAGGAAGGCGTCGATCTAAACAGCCCGGACGCGCTGGTCGCTGCATCCAAGGATCAGGCGCTGATGCGTCGAGCAACGGCCCAGGCCTTCGCTCATGCCGGCGTCGTTGGCACTCTCGATGCGATCAGCGGAGGTCTGGCGGGGAAGGTGCTGCTGCCCGGTCGTGTCGCAACGAAGCTGGCTGCCCGGCCACTGGCGCGCGAGATCGCGAACATGGGCGTGCAGACGCCGGTCCAGGGACTGCTTGGCGGCCTCGGTGAACTAGGCGGTGAACTGGCTGCCGGCCAGGACATCAGCCCTGGGAACATCCTGGCGGAAGTTGTCGGTGAGGCCTTCACTGCACCGGCAGAGGCCGCAGGCGTTGCACACACGGCCATCCGTGAGCGCATGCAGCACGCCCAGGCGGCCAAGGAAAATGCTCAGGTACTGACTCAACTGGCGGCGGCTTCCGAAGCGAGCAAGGTGAAGAAGCGGGATCCGCAGAGCTTCAAGGCCTTCATCGACTCCGCGACGGAGAACGGACCGGTGCATGACATCTATCTCGCACCTCAGGCGCTGGCGCAGTCGGGGATCGACGTGCGCGCGCTGGCCGAGGCTTCGCCGGCTGTGGCTGATCAGATCGACGCTGCGACGGCGGCGGGGACCGACATCCGAATCCCGGTGTCAGAGTTTGCTGCCAATGTGGTCGACGCAGGTCTGGCCGAGCAGCTGATCCCTCACCTTCGCACCGATCCTGAAGGGATGAGCCTCACCGAGGCGGACCAGTTCATCAAGGACCACGGAGAAGAGATCCGCTCGGCTGTCGAGACCGAACTGTCTCGGCGCGACACGGCGGACGCGGCGCGCACAAGCCGCGATGCGGTGCGCGACAACTTCCTGCAGCAGATCCTGGCTACGGGCCGATACAACGAGGACATCGCCAAGCCAAATGCGGCGCTGGCCTCGGCCTTCTACGCCACGACGGCCGGTCGGCTCGGGATGACGGCGGAGCAACTCTACGCCCAGTACCCGCTCCGCCTCCAAGGCGAGGACCTGCAAGGCAACGTGCTGAACCAGGGCGACATCCTGGACCTTGGTGATCTCGACAGCCTGATGCGTGGTAGCGGAGAGGAGTCCTTCGGGATCTCCGACAACGCCAGCGGCGAGAGTGCCGCAAGCCTGGAGGCACAAGGTCGTCTGCGCGAGGAGAGGGCGCTCGGCCGTCGGCGCTACGTTGTCGACACCCGAACCGGTCAGGTCCGTCCGCTGGTGGGCGTTGATGCCGTCGACACCAATGCCTCCGCCGACCAGATCATCGTGCAGCGCAACGTCGGCGCCACCGACTGGACGGTGATGTCGGCCGGCCCGGGCGTCACGCGGAATGCGGCGATGGCGGCTGTCGGCCGCGGTCAGGCCACCGGCGCGCTGGCCCAGGGTCAGCGCGGAGCCTTCAGCCCGAGCAACCTGACCATCTCCTTGTTGGCCAACGCCGACCTGTCGACGGCCTTGCATGAGTTCGGCCATGCCTTCCTGGAGATCATGGTCGACATCGCCGCGCGCGAGAACGCGGAACCCGGCGTGCAGCAGGACCTGACCACCGTCCTAGACTGGTTCGGCATCCAGCCGGCGGAGGGCAAGACACAACTCCAGACTTGGCAGGACATGAGCCTGGACGAGCAGCGCGAGAGCCATGAGAAGTTCGCGCGTGGCTTCGAGGCCTACTTGTTCGGTGGCAAGGCGCCGAGCCTGGAATTGCAGGGTGTGTTCCAACGCTTCCGCGCGTGGCTGATGAACGTCTATCAGTCGCTCAAGTCGCTGAACGTCACCCTTTCGGAGGAAGTCCGCGGCGTGATGGACCGCATGCTGGCCAGCGAGCAGGAGATCGAGACTGCGGAGGCTGCGCAGTCCATGGCCGCCCTGTTCCAAACACCGGAGCAGGCGAAGCAATTCGGCCTCGACTGGTCCAAGTACCAGGAACTGGGACGGGCCCAGACCGAGCAGGCAATCTCGGAACTCGAGACCCGCTCGCTAAGGGACATGCAGTGGCTCGCCAACGCGCGCAGTCGCACCCTCAAGGCCCTGCAGAAGGATGCCGCGGAGAAGCGCCGCGCCGTCAGGTCCGAGGTTCGGACAGAGGTGATGGCGACCCCCATCTACCGCGCCTGGGCGTTCCTGACCGGCAAGGTGGCAAAGCCAGTTGAGCCCACGGAGGCCGAGGCCGAGTACCGCAAGGAACTCAAGGACTTCCGCCAGCGCCGGGTTGAAGCTGAGGAGCAGGCGGCCAAGGAGGAACGCGCCAAGATGCTGGCGGCCAACCCTGAGTTGAAGGGGTTGCAGAAGGGCCAGTTCCTCGCCAAGAACAAGCGCCAGATCGACATCAACGTCCAGCAGCGGATGCTGGAGTGGGACAACGCCCACCAAGAGCCGGAAGCGCCGCCGTCGGCACAGGGTGATGTGCCTGAGGGATTCGAGGTCGGAAAGCTGAGCACCGAGGCGGTCAAGGCCATCGACAAGGACGCCGCGGCAGCGCTGCAGAAGCGCCGCATGGCCAGCAAGGAAGGGATGGACCCGGACGTGCTTGCCGAGCAGTTCGGCTTCCAGTCTGGGCAGCAGCTGGTCCGCGCGCTGGTGCTTGCCGACACGCCGAACGAGGCCGTTGAGGGACTGACCGATCAGCGCATGCTGGAACGCTATGGCGACATCACCAGCCCCGAGGCGCTCGCCAAGGCCGTGAACGAAGCCCTGTTCAACGAGGCGCGCCAGCGCGCGGTTGCGACGGAACTGAAGGCGCTTGAGAAGGCGATGAAGGTCCGGAGCGAGGGGAAGAACGCCGACATCTCGGGCGGCACCGTGGCGACTTTGCCGGCGGCGGCGAAGACATTCGCAGAGGCGATGGTCGCGAAGCTGCTGGTCAAGGACGTGCGGCCGAACCAGTACGCCGCTTCACAGGCTCGCGCCGCGCGCGCGGCAACCCAGGCTCTCGCGAAGGACGACATCGCCGCGGCGGCGAAGGAGAAGCGCAACGAACTGGTGAACGGCTACGCCTTCAAGGCGGCGGTCGACGTGCAGAACGAGGTCCGCGAGACGCTCGCGTTCTTCCGCCAGATCCAGAAAGGCACGAAGGACACGATCGCCAAGACCAGAGACGTCAACCTGGTCATGGCCATGCGTGCGATCGTCGCAGAGTACGGCGTTGGTCTGCGTCCTGGACAACTGGCCGGCGAGTACCTGGAGAACATCCGCGCCTACGATCCGGCGACCTATCAGATCCTCAAGGATCGCGTCGACAACATGACCATGGCCGCAGCGCCATACCAAGAGGTCAGCGTCGAGAAGCTTCGCGGCTTGACAGACGAGCTCAAGAGCATGTGGCAGCAGTCGCGCCGACTGCGCCAGATCGAGGTCGACGGCAAGTTGATCGATCGCGAGATGGTCCAAGCCGAACTGATGGGCCGACTGGAGGAGATCGGCATCCCCGCACGGGTGGCCGGTGAGGGCATGGCGGTCACCGATTCTGAGCGTCGCTTGTCCAAGATCCAGACCATCGGCGCCGCGTTGCGACGCGTTGAATCGTGGGTTGGCGCCAAGGACGGCGGTCAGAGCGGCCCGTTCCGCACCTACATTTGGCAGCCGGTGAAGGAAGCAGCAGATCGGTACCGCGCAGAGAAGGGCGGACATCTGCGCAAGTACCGCGATCTGCTCAAGACGGTCGAGTTGGGGCGCGGGCGTGTCGAGGCTCCTGAACTTGGCTATGTGTTCGGCTTCAGCCGCGGCGGATCCGGAAAGCAGGAGATCCTCCACGCGCTGCTGCACACCGGCAACGAGAGCAACAAGCGGAAGTTGCTGCTCGGACGCGGCTGGGCGACCGAGAACGAGGACGGAACCATCGACACCTCTCGCTGGGATCGATTCGTCAAGCGCATGCAGGACACGGGAGTGATCGGCAAAGCGGAGTACGACTTCGCGCAGGGCGTTTGGGATCTGCTCGAGCAGATGAAGCCGGCCGCCCAGAAGACTCACCGAGACGTGTTCGGCTCGTACTTCGACGAGGTGACGGCCGATTCCTTCGAGACGCCGTTCGGCCAGTACCGCGGCGGCTACGTCCCCGCGATGACTGACTCCGAGGTCGTCAAGGATGCCGCCACCAGGGAGCTGGCGGAGGCCGAGAATCAGTCTTTGGCCTACGCCTTCCCGACCACCTCCAAGGGATTCACGAACGCACGCGTCGAGTACAACAAGCCGCTGCTGTTGGACCTGCGCTCGCTGGCGCAGCACATCGACAAGGTGCTGATGTTCACGCACCTCGAGCAACCGGTGCGCGACGTCCGCAAGATCCTGACCTCCGACGATGTCTCGACGGCCTTGCATCGCATCGACCCGACGGCTTTCGATGGACTGCTGACGCCATGGCTCAATCGCGCAGCACGGCAGCAGGTCGAGACCCCAATCGCCGGAACCAACGGCGTGATGCGGTTCTTCTCCCTGATGCGTCAGCGCGCCGGCATGGCGGCCATGTTCGCCAACTTCGCCAACGCCGCGCAGCAGATCACCGGGCTGAGCATCGCGGCGCTGCGCGTCAAACCGAAGTCGCTGATGTCTGCCACGGTGCAGTTCCTGACCCAGCCGAAGGCAACCATTGACGCCGTGACATCGGCTTCAACGTACATGGCCTCTCGCATGGACAACGAGGTGGCGCAGATGAATGACGCCATCGGCGACATCCTGCTCAACCCGAACGTCCTGCAGTCCAGCCAGCAGTGGTTCGGAAAGCACGCCTACTTCCTTCAGTCGGCGGTGGACAACGTGATTGGTCCGATCGTTTGGACGGGGGCCTACAACGATGCCATCACGCAGGGCCTTAGCGAGCGAGATGCCATCCGTAGGGCTGACTCCGCCGTGCGCGAGACGCAGGGCAGCACCCTCCCTGAAGACGTCTCACGGATCGAGACCGGCAGCGCCTTCGCTCGCATGTTCACGCAGTTCGCAGGCTACTTCAACATGCAGGCCAACCTGATCGGCACGGAGATGGCGAACACCTATCACGAACTCGGCCTGCGCAAGGGTATGGGTCGTGGCCTGTTCATCTTCACCTTCGGGTTCCTGGTTCCGGCACTGGTCAGCGAGGCGATCGTCCAGGCTTTCCGTGGTGGGCCGGAAGACGAGGACGGCGACGGTGAGGTTTGGGACGACTGGCTTTCCGCCCTTGGGATGGGAGCCTTCCGCGCCGGTGTTGGGATGCTTCCGGGCCTCGGACAGGTCATCAACGCCGGAGTGAACACCTTCAACAAGAAGCCCTACGACGACCGGATCAGCACCAGTCCCGCCATCTCGATGATCGAGAGCGCGGTGTCGGCGCCGCATTCCGTGTACGCGGCGGCGTCCGGCGAGGGGAGTTCCAAGAAGGCAGTCCGCGACCTCGCCACGTTGATCTCCATGACGGTCGGCCTGCCAGCCAGCGCTATGGCTCGACCGATCGGATACCTAACGGACGTCTCAGAAGGAAAGGTCAATCCCACAGGTCCTGTCGATGCGGCGCGCGGCCTCGTGTCGGGAACAGCATCGCCAGAATCAAAGCAATAGCGTTGAACTATCAGCGATTAGTCGCTGATAATTTGCGCCTATCAAGCCGGGCGGGCCGGCGGATAGGTGTGAGATGCCAGCGACTTCAACCGACCGACTGCAGGGATTGACCACGTCGGTCGCTGTGAAACCGCCATGCAAGGCGGTCACCACATCCGCAATCACGCTCAACGGTGAGCAGACCGTCGGTGGCGTGCCGTGCGTTTCCGGCGATCGAGTCCTCGTCGCAATTGCGGGCGGATCGATCAGCAACGGGATCTGGGTTGTCGACACTGGGGCTTGGGAAAGGGCGCGTGATTTCGACGGGAACCGAGATGTCGTTCAGGGAACGATAGTCCTTGTGACGCCCGGTGTCGCAGCCAGATTCTGGCAAGTGCAGACTGCCAACCCAATCGTCATCGGAGCGACGTCGATCGTCATTGCTGCGATCGACCCGTCGGCGCTTTCGGTATCTGCAAATCAGATGCTGTTTGACTTCGATACGACCTATCTGTCTGGATCCATCGGGCTGGCGCTATCGACTCTCAAGCAGTATTCCGTCATCGACGTCGACGCGATCCAGCAATTGATGACCGATGTCGCGGCCGGGACAGGTCGCATCATCGCGTGCTTTGGCGACTCAACGATGTGGGGCGCGGACCCTGCGAATCTCGCCAACCAAGTCGCGGTTCCGCCGCCCACCGCGCTGCAGAACTTCGTCAACAACTACCACGGCAACAGCGCGCTGACGGTCACGAACAACGGCATCAGCGGCACGACGGCCACGCAGATGATTGCCGGGACCGACGGCAGCGGCACGACGTTCGCCGCGAAGATGGCGGCCAGCACCGCGCGTGCCGTGTTGTGCAACCACGGCATCAACGATGCCTTCGGTGCCAACGCGACGACCCTTGCGGCCTACCGCACGGCACTCCTCTCGTTCATCTACACGTGCCGCTTCTACAGCAAGACGCCCATCCTGGTGAGCCCTTTCCCGGCGCTGGCGGTGGCGGGCAACTACGGCGCCTTTGGCAGCCAGGCGCGCTCGGAGGCGACGTCTCGCTTCGCCGAGGAGATGCGCAAGGTTGCTCGCGACCACAGCGTTACCGTCGTCGACAACAACCTGCTGATGTCGCGCTTGCTGAACATCGACGGTCAGCTGCCGCTGTCGATCCTTCCGGATGGCGTGCATGCCAGCCAGGCCGGATACGGATTCGCCGGCAACAACATGGCGGGCGTTCTTCTGGACTCGCAGATGGAGGCGTTCAGCCGCCCGGCTCAGCGTCTGCCGTCCAGCGCGTCAGCCATCAAGGCCACCAGCCAGACCGTCAGTGCATCCAGCAGCTCGCGAGTGGGCGTCGTCGTCACCACCGGAATCGCTACGCCCCAGACCATGCGCATGGTGTTCCGAGTCGATGAGTCCGGCCTCGACCTCGTGCTGTCGCATCCGATCTTCTCCAACGGCTCCGCGTCGATCGCGATCAATCTGGACGGCGGCGCGCTCGGCACGCTGTCCATGCTGCATGCCGGCTTC